>WNGL01002687.1_pt1 | contig 21716 bp, 19 predicted proteins | sample 5400591 | NCBI WGS metagenome assembly WNGL01 (sample SAMN13153377, study PRJNA577476) | soil metagenome | isolation source: 80 cm soil or saprolite under Garry oak tree replicate 1 | place: USA:California | collected 2016-06-15 | reverse complement strand
AATATGAGCCCATTTTACGGGGATCAGTCTTTCTGCTTCGGTAGCTTCACCTATTGCGAGCAAGATTCTATATGCAACCGCCAGCGATTCGCCGCTTTCGCCTTTCAACATTTTTTCTTCCTCGCTGGTGAGCTCCATTTTATAAAATTGATTTGTTAGGTATAATAACTATTTTACCGGCCTTCCTAATTTATCAATATTGGTTACGATTCCACATCCTGCTGAAGAGTCCCAGCGTCATTCATGCCTCTTTCCAATGTTATAAAATTCAGCCTTTTGTACCTTAAACAAATTATTGGACCGGAGATGACGATGGAAGATCCAACGATAAATAACCTTTTAAACTTACTTGGACATTCTTCGCTCTATCCGCCACAGCAACAAGCCGTCTCACAAGGTTTGTTAGAGGGTAAAAACTTGCTCGTCACATCTCCTACTGCAAGCGGCAAAACGCTAATTGCAATAATGGCAGCAATAAAGGCATTTGAAAAAGGAATGAAGGTTTTGTATCTTACTCCGCTACGGGCCTTAGCCATGGAAAAGTATCATGATATTTGTGTGCTCGAACGTTTGAATATCTTAAATAGAAAAATCCGTATCAGAGTTGCATCGAGTGACTATACCTCAACTGCGAGGGAACTTGAAGAAGCAGATGTTCTAGTTTTAACAAACGAGAAAATGGACTCTCTAATCCGACATGGGACTAGCTGGATATCCGACGTCGGACTCTTCGTAGCTGATGAAGTTCATTTGATTGGTGAACGGGAACGCGGGCCAACACTTGAAATGATATTAGCAATAATCAGAAAAGTGCATCCTCATGCACAGATTCTGGCATTAAGTGCGACAGTTTCAAATTCTGCAGATATCGCAAAGTGGCTGGATTGTGAACTAATAGAAACTAACTGGAGACCGACCAAATTGTTAGAGGGCGTCTATGAAAATGGGACTATACTCATGAATGATGGTAACCGTGTCGAAATTCAAAGCTATTCTAATGCTGCAATAGATATTGCCATTGACTCTATTGATAATGGTGGACAGGCATTAATCTTCGCAGGGACTCGTAAACGTGCTTCTTCGCTTGCAGCTAAGTCTGCCGAAGGAGTTCTTAGACGACTTGATAGAACCGATAAAAAGAAGGCTACCACGGCATCGCTGCAAATAAGAAGCAAAGGTGAGGACGTCGAGCTCACGACTAATCTCTCAAAGCTGGTATCCAAAGGTGTGGCTTTCCATCATGCAGGTTTAGGAGCATCCAGTAGAGAAATTGTGGAAGAGGCATTTAAGAGCGGTGTAATTAAACTTCTAGTCGCTACTCCCACGTTGGCGTCGGGGGTGAATCTGCCTGCAAGAAGAGTGGTACTCTCAAGTATTCTACGATATAATGCCGATTTTGGCGCAAATATGCCTATTAGTGTTTTAGAATACAAACAACTGTGTGGACGAGCAGGTAGACCGAAGTACGACAAGTTTGGAGAAGCGATAATTGTAGCTGAATCTGGAGTAAGTTCAACAGATATTTATGAACACTACATACTTGGTGCACCAGAGCCCGTACGCTCGCAGCTGATAAACGATAGGGCATTGAGAGTGCATATTCTCAGTATTATTTCCACAATCCCTGGAATGAAGCAGGGCGAGATATACGATTTTTTCGAAACCACGTTGTGTGCTCAGCATTACAAAAAGGCCGCTGTAGCCTTGAAAATCGAAGCTGCTTTGCGTTTTCTTGAAAATGAGAATCTTATCAAATCGAAAAATGAGAGGTACATACCTACTAATTTTGGAAGACGATCATCATTACTTTATATTGACCCCGTTACTGCCGTAGACTTCAAGAGAGCAATCGAATCAACTGGGCAGCGTAAACCGAATACAAGTGAGCGTGTTATTAATCATACGCTTGGCTTTCTGCACCTGATCACAAGTTGTGCTGACTTCTATCCTAAATTTTCAATGCGAAGGAAAGACTTAGAATTAACCACAATCATCGAGGAACATCGTAGCGAATTGCTCTATCAGATTAGCGAGTTTGAATGCTCCAGGAGCCTATTGGCATTATATGAGTGGATCCACGAAACCAGCGATAGGAAGTTAAATGATAGACTCTCAGTTGAACCTGGCGATATGCATAGAATGGTCGAGATCTCTAACTGGCTTGCTCATTCGTTATATGAGGTTGCGAAACTACTTAAACGTGGAGATTTGTTAAGAGAATTGCACAATCTTCAGATTCGAATAAGGTACGGCATAAGAGAAGAACTTATTCCACTTGTCAGGCTAAAGGAGATTGGAAGGGCAAGAGCTCGAGCATTATATGATGCCGGTGTTGTTGACGCCAGGAAAGTTACTGAAACACCGGAAGCAAAACTATCTGCCATACCAAAAATCGGTCAAACTTTGGCAAAAAGATTAAAAGAGCAGTTAAAGAAGGAGCGATATTAGAACTTCGATGTTCGAGCAGTAAAGCGAATTTTTGTCTTGGTTTCATCTGTACTTTTTGTAGTTTTATAAGCCACCATATCTACGGAATTAATAACAGTAATGCTAGATCTGTCCTTTTGGAACTACATCCTTTTCTACGGAACAATGATTTCTGCAGCTTCCTTTCTGATCATACTATTTCTGACGCCTAAGGTAATCAAATCACTCATAGCGAAAGGAAGTGTAGTTCAAGATTACCATAAACCTGAAAGGCCCAACATTCCAAGACCGGCCGGCCCAATTTTGCTCATAGGAATAGCGGTCGCCGAGATTATTCTTTACTTTCTTACTCGGAACACACAGGTCCTCGCGATTTTATTAACTACAATAATTGCATCTATTGTAGGATTGATTGACGATAAAAAAGTCATGCCGGGGTGGTATAAGCCCATTGCACTTATTCCTGCTGCCATTCCGCTGATTGTTTTAGGGGCTCATGGAACTCATTTAAATCTCATATTTGGAGACCCATCCATTCCACTTCTATACATTCCCCTGATACTAATCATAATTCCGGTTGCCGGTAATACCATTAATTCAATTGATGTCTTGAATGGGGTGGCTAGCGAGGCAGTGATCGTTGCGATGATTCCACTCTTGGTCTCTATAGCTGTCTTCGGCAACACCGTAGTATTTCTTGCTGCTCTTCCGCTTTTTTTTGGAATGATTGCATTTTATAAATTTCATAGATTTCCAAGCAAAATATTTCCAGGAGATTCAGGCACTTTATTGATAGGAGCCATGTACGGTGCGCTTGCAATTGCTGGAAGCTCCGAGATAATAGGAGTCATTGCCTTGCTGCCATCAGTGATGAATTCATTTTTGTTTCTTGATAGCGTCAAGAAAATTGTTGAGCATAGACAAGTAAAAGCTCGACCTACAGTCTTGATGGAGGACTTTAAGTTAATGGCATCAAAAGAGAAGAATGCACCTACAACACTATTAAGATTAATCTTGGCAGATGGTCCTCTGTCAGAAAAAGAGATTGGCAAAAAAATACTCAAATTGGCAATATATAGCTCTATTCTAGCACTCCTGACCGTTGTTATACAATACTATTTTCTCTCACCGTCTTTCCATAAATGAGGCTCATGAATCTCATGTCATTTCCTATGATAATGATACTATCTTGATAATATTAATCGCGCAGTAGTAAATCGATTCTGATTGCAAACAACCGGTATTTGGTCGAGTACTTGGTTTGCTATTCCTTATCAGCTCTGTAGATCTGTACGATGTTCGACAAACCTCGGTTTTCAAGAAATGACCAGTTTTTTCCACAAATTGTACAACTGATGGATTCGGCCTTGAAAGAAAACTGGAGCTCATAGTGACTGCATCGTATCTGATGTTCAACTTTGAGAGCCTCCATTTGTCTGAGGAAGGTAATATGCCTGGTGGGGTTCTCTGTCATTACAAACAATGTACACTTGAGAATAAAAATTCTTTCTGGATGACGCCAATTTCTATTCCAATACTAGTATTAGACCCCTTGTCGCATAATATTGACATTTATAATTGTATTGTACTCGATATGTAGCAATCTAGATTTTCACATAGATTTTTTCATGTTTTCTGACTCCACAGAAACCACTCTAGATTTCTCATGATCTGCTAAATTCTTTCTACTACGTTATCTTATTATATAATATAGAAAATCATACAGACGATCGGTTTATCATATATGAGCTGCGTTCAAAATGAGGTTAAGATAGTAAGATGGACAGCTATTTTCGGCTACACACAGAAAGTAAGGGTGATTCATAAAAGTTTTCGACCTCTTTTCTCAAATCAACAATTTGTATATCTTTCTGGAGATGGCCAAATATCTGTCAAAAATGATCATGAGCAGAAACAATACCAGTCTAGCGGAGCATAATGATGTTTAATAATACTCCTGCCACTGATAGTAGTACTAACGTCATTGTATCGATAACCGTAGGAGAGGTAAAGGTCCAGTTTAATGGCTCTCCTGAGTCGGTCTTGACATCCGTCATTAACTTCTTGACAAAACAAGTTCCTACCATCGATTTGGCTAGGAAAATCTCGTTAAGTTATGCAGTTACGGAGCTTATCGATCTATTTTCGAACTTCATTAAAATAACCCCAGAGGGACCTCGAGTTATCCTAGAGCACGAAGAATTTGAAATGAAAAAACTGTCGGACAAAGAAATTGTTGCATTGCATTTGGTAGCAGCAAGAATTGCAAAGGATCTTGGCAAGACGCCGAATGATGGAAGGCAATTATCTGAAATCCAATTTGTAACGACTTTGAACCCAAAGTCCGTCAGCTCAAGACTGTCGGAATTGGTTAAGGCAGGACACGTGCTGAGGGACACCACAGCAAATGGAAATGAATCTTCCACCTATAAAATTACTACTTCTGGTATTCACTGGTTGAACTCGGTGTTCGCTAAAAGGGTGAAGGGATAGACTAGAATTCTCAAGACTGAGATTCAGAAGGCGGCTTTCTTTGGATGTACTGATAATTTCTCATTGTTCCTTTTCTGGTAAGAATATTTTCCCTAACCATGTCCGTGAGTGAATGAGAAACCGCAGTCCTATCGTAATTAAAACCACGCCTGGACAGCTCCTCATGAACCTCTCCTAGCGGCTTTTCGGTTCCAAAATACCCTTCGTACCATAGTGATTGGATGAGGCCTCTACATGTTATTCCCCCCCTTTGCGCCACCTTGGTTTGCACAGTGACCGGATTTGTCATCTGTCTTTGAATAATAGGATTTGAATGGATCTGCTCTGTTAGAGTATCGACCTGCTTTCTCAATTCAGCAATTTGAGTACTGAATTCCGAATTAATACCATTTGAAGTATCAATACTTGACAGTACATTTTCAACCACCTCTTTCACTTTTGTCTCGACACAGCTGATCTCCACCTCCCAGTCGCGGTGTTTTAATCTAATTCTAACTTCATCTGGTGAAGGTGGTGACTCGTTCATTACTGGTGATATGAAACGGTGAAATTTCTATCACATAAACTTGTTGCTGAACAACTCCATCGTGTGCATGTTGCGCAACATTAATAACGATCGGTGTTATATTGTTGAACAACATGAATATACAATTGAATTCGGCCGAGATTGACTTCAATGAATTTCAAAGCATATTGGGCCAGTCAATAGGAGGCAGCCTGTCGTTGAGGTTGCAGAATGTTCTTAGCGGCAAAAAAATTGTTTTTGGCTGTTACGAGAAAAATCATGTACCACTCGGAGGATGGGGCGTGAGATCTAATCCAAGCTGTGAAAAAACGATAAAGTCGATTCGGCCAGTCAACGAGCCTGTGCTAGTAGCCGCAGTCGATTCCAGCAGCATAAGGATAGCAGAAACTGAAGACGGTTCTCTATATGCCTTAAAAAGCGGGATTGCATTCGCTCTTAACAGTCAGGCGATCATGCACTTCAAAATAGGCCCAATTTTGTTTTATTTAAGCAATGAGACTATTAAAACCTCCGAACTTGACCATAGACTTGCAAGGTTGGTTCTTTTTGATGCAGAATCGGCTAAAAGACTGATTAGAGTAAGAGTTGAAAGGGCGATACAGATGAAGCTATCAAATCATTTTGTAAACGCAATAATCGTTGTCGACGGAGCATTAAAGTCATCGCCATATGAAAAAAATAACCAGAATATTTCAAGGGTAGCTGAGAATTGTTCTATTCGTAGGAACGTATTGTTGGGAATCAGCAAAAACACCTCATTTAAGCTTCTAGATAAGGTCTCGGCACCTCTTACAAAAATCAACGAGGCCGCGTATATGGACGTTGACGTGATTATCCAGAGCCTAAGCAGAAGCGCCATAGGTAATAATCTTCTTGTAAAGCTTGGAAATAACGGTAGTCCTATCCTGCGTGCAGATATCGTTTGTCCGAAGGGCGATATTGACAACTCAATTGGTAAATTGCTTGCCAATGATTCAATGGCTGGAGGATATCCGGAGACATTAAGACTTGCACATCATGTCTCGACATTTAGTAATACAGAGATCTCGTGTCTTAGAGGACACCTCTTAAGCAATTATGATGTGACCGAACTGCAGTCAGAAGATATCCGTAAAACTCTGCTAGGCTCTATCCCGGCATGAAAATACTAACGAAAAATAGTAATGAACTTGTAATACTGGCAATGAAAGGTGACGCAATCAGCAAGGGTGACTATCTGTTGATCGATGACGGAAAGCTGAACAGAAAAATGATAGCTCAGATTTATGATGAGGAGTATCTTTCGTCCCAGTCGTTGATTGAAGATATCGTCAGGGATGAAGTAATAACTGCATCGAGTACTGAAAGTTTACACGACCCGCTCAACATTGCAAAGCTATCAAGAATGATCCGAGATGCGAGGTTATTCCGCACTAAAATACGCGGAACTATAGATGCGTCAGGCAAACTGTCGAATGATGTGACGTGGATTCCGTCAAGGGTATATTCCAAATTAAGGCGGTTAAGCATTACCGAATTGAACGAATTTCTAGGAAGGACTGGAATATTTCCTATTAAACTAGGCAGAACGAAAGGAGATAACGAAGATTTTGAAATATATGCTGAGGATCTTGATGGCAAACTAAATATTGTTACCGGTAAAAAGGAATCTGGCAAATCGCATCTTTCTAAGATTCTTATAAGAACACTCGTGCAGCACGGCGCCTTTGTGATTGTATTTGATTTAAATGATGAGTATGGAGGATTAGCAACCAACTTTGATGGATCTCCCTCTTCGCTTGTAAATCAGGTCAAGATACTGCAGTCCGGAAAGGGATTGAGTTTCTCTCTAGCGTACTGTGGCAAGGCCGCTATCTCCAACGTGCTCAAAAACGCGCTCGACACTCCAGCCGCATCTATGCGAGAATTCTTCCGAATCTGGGATTGGCTTGAAAACCGGGATAACCTAGAGATCGAGGCCTTCGGCAACGCGATCAACACATGGAATCTTAACGAGCTAGTACGCGATGCACTAGTTTCAAGGTTCCACGTAATGCAGGCATCTCGATTATTTTTACAAAGTCGCGCAGAGGGACTTAGATTCGAAAATATTTTTTCAAATAAAAATAAAGGTGCGGTAATCGTGGTGAGCATGGGCAAGATAATCCCCTTGGTGAGACGAATGGTCGTAGAGCTCGTCCTAAACAAGCTGGTTGACTTGCTAGAGAAGGATATAATTCCTCCGATCTTTCTCTTTGCAGAGGAAGCCCATTTGTATATTCGGGAAACATACTGGGAGGATATCATAACTAGAATGAGACATTTTGGAATTTATCCAACTTTTATCACGAATCAGCCAGATGCTATTGGCGACGGAATTTACCGACAGGCAGACAACATATTTTTGTTCAACTTCACAAATGATGTAGACTTGGACAAGATATCAAAAGTTTCTTTAGCTGATAATGATACCGTCAGGTCAATAGTAAAGACGCTTCCTCATCGTTGCTGCTTGGCCATTGGTAAGGTCGTGTCAGAACTGCCTATCGTTTTAGAGATCGCGGCGCTTGGAATCTTAGCGCTCGGAGAAACAAAGAAATTCTTTAAAACCTAAATTAGCTTATCCAGCAGATGGAATAGGGATTAACCGATGGCACTTTCCCCACGTTTTTTTGTTCCTATGTCAGCTGCATCGCTGACCGGTGATATGAAGATCTTGCCATCCCCTGCGGAACCTGTGCTTACTGTATCTAGTATTGTGTTTACCACTTTTTCGACTTGAGAATCTTCCACTACCGTAAGTACATTGGCTCTAACCGAAAATTCAGAGACATATCTTGCTGTACCCCTGCTACTTTCAACCATCGGCTTTGCGCCTTTGCCCCGTCCCCTTGATTCGAAAATAGTGCAACCCCCTACTCCCGCTTTTTTCAACGCTTCATTTAATTCTAAAACCTTCTCGTTACTGATAATGGCTTCTACGCGTTTCATGTTTTGCTATAAAAAGATGTAATAATAAAAGCTTTTGTTCAATAAGCTAAAACTAATGAGGGTAGGATAGGTGGTATGTGATGTGTATTTGGACAAGTTTCATACTTCTTAGCACGAATGATGAGTGTTTAAGAGATAAAATTGCCCGAGGCCCTACATAATACTCCCTCCGATGTACCTGTGAGTATAGCTGGTTTGCAATTCCACAGCCAGCATGTAAATTATGATCATTTGATTTGTAGGATATATGGAGGGCCAACAATTACAGAGTATGCATTTTAGACCTGCGCCGTGCAATATAGTCTATGAAGGTATCTGGATATCGCAATCGCCTTCAGGCAAACTCTTTAGGTTAACTTCGTAACCATCTGGTACCCATAAAGTACATCTCGCTAGTGTTAGGCGGACCATTCATGAGTATCCGAACGACGTCAAACCTCATCATAGTGCCAATCAGAAAAGGTCTTATTCATCGCTTTTCATAATTATCTCATCACTATGCCAATAGTTACAGTCTCAATGTTTGGTGGTAGAACCCAAATAGAAAAGGACCGTCTTGCAGAAGCAATTACTGAGGATGTATCAAAAATACTGAAAGTACAGAAAAAAGAAGTGATAGTAGTGATTGAAGAAGCACCTCATGGAAATTGGTATTCTGCTGGTGTTCGTCTATAATCTAATGTGGGTGTTCGATCTATTACTAATTAAAAATAATAGCAGTTAGTGATTTAGATTTAGCTTCGATATCTTGTTTATGAGACTTTCACAGTTAGTATGACCTTTTGATAGTTGCATTCTGCACTTCCTATATACGATAGAACACAGTAGTATTTGTTGAGGTGTCAAAAGCAAAAAATTTTTTCCTGTCTAAGAAGGGAATTATGCTTGTCCTAATCTTCACAGGGTCCCAAATTCATTTAGTTGATCGTAGTTTGAACATCACTCTCAACTAGAGCCCTGGACTGGAGACGACCGACCTTTCTATACCAATTTCGTCTGAGTAATACACAAAATCAAAGGTCCTATGCAAGAAGCCATATCAATATTCCTATTATCCAGAAAATATGAAGTCAGTATTCAGATAATTCTGACACTAGGCCATCTTAATCTCTCTAAAGAGATAAGTAATCCTGCTGCGCTTTTGATTTTGTTGGATAGTACAGGCTATTATGCAATTCTAGGTGTATCTGAGCAGGCCAAATATCCTGAGCTGAAGAAGGCATATAGACGTCTGGCAAGAAAGTACCATCCTGACAGGAACAAGTCATCTAACGCTGAGATTATGATCAAAAAAATCAATGCTGCTTTCGAAATTCTTTCTGACGAAAATAAGAGGAGTAAGTATGATAAGAATGACTTCAAAACGGAATTGGACGAAGAGGAGATCAGCTATGGGCAGAATAAGGGATCCGATACACATCGTATTTACTCAGATTACAATAACAATAGTAGAAATTATGATCGTTCCGAAAAACAGTATTACCACAAAAATAAACATACTCAAATGCAATCTACAGTTTCAAACCTTTTGGATACTCCAAAAGGTCGATTCCAGATAACTGTTGAACCTTCACTTTGCTTGGCCTTTGGCAGTTGTGAAACGCTTGCACCCAAGGTGTTTGTTTTAGAAAAAAACAAGAGAATAAATCCAAAGGTCAAAATAGAGTCGGAGACTGGGGCAAACTTTGAATCAATACTCGCCGCGGCCCAAACTTGCCCTACAAAAGCAATTAAAATTGTAGATAGATATACTGGCGAACAAATTTATCCATGATTTTTTGGTTTATGCTAACGTCTAATGGAATGTTGTTTTTCTGTATCTCGTTACGATTAAGCATGGTCTCTGACGACCTCAATGTGCCCTTACCAATCTTTCTAATGTGAGAGGGATACAGTTATCTTATATCTGCCTCCTCTCACATTTTGCCATATTCCTACGAAAATACCATCCATCATATGCTCATTCTAATTTTTTGTATTTTACCTTAATAGATCTACTAAACTCGGTAAGTTCGTGGATTGTAGGAGATCCTCTTGTTTCTTTTTTAGTTATCTTAAGAGAACCTGCCATGTTTGCCAAGAATAATGATTCAAGGTTTTCTTTGCCTAAAATTTTCATCGCACAAAACGTTCCAATAAAAGCGTCTCCTGCCCCGACCGTGTTCGCAGCCTTAAAACCCCTTTCGGCCACATTTACTGTCGGTACTGATGTGATACCGTCAGTCTCTCCAAAAATGCAGCCTTTGTTTCCTCTAGTTATTATTACTCCCATATTCTTATTCTTGGTGGCAAGCATTCGACACGCACCAACAGGATCAGAATTACCGGACAGCAATGAGGATTCGTACAAATTAACAACCAGAAAATCAATACGCCTAATAATATCGATAACATTTTTTACTCCGATTGAAGATAACATTCCCGGAGCCCATACTGTTATTTTCTGGCTTCCCGCTGATTGAAATATTAATTTTTTAGCAACTGCTAATGGCGGGTCAATAACGGTTACGAGCGAGGAACTCCTAATTGTGGATAACACGTTTTCGGTCTCCACCATTCTGTCAGTCAAAATGTCGTTTGCCTTTTTGAAGGTCATTATAGAATTTCTCCCATATGAATCAACGATGATATATGCTTGACCAGAGGAGGCTTCTCGAGTAAATTGAATAAGATCAGTTATTACTCCTTCTTTTCTCAAGATCTCTAAATGTTCCTTTGCTATAAGATCTGAACCCAATGCACCAAACAATACTACTTTGTCCTTGCCAAGTATCCTTGCTGATGAGACCGCAACATTTGCTCCTTTTCCTCCTGGAAAGTCAATGACCCGTTCAACCTGTACCTCCTCTCCTATTTTTGGAAATTTCTGGACAAATATTGTCTTATCCCAGTTTATAGCACCTGAGACGAGATGACTTATCGTCATTTGATATTTTGTGTTGTAAGAGATAAATGAGTTTTTGTTAACAGATCAATTCAATAGGGAAGAAGTTGCGATACGCGAAGTTAGAAGATTCATTTAGTATGGAGAACACAACAGCTTCCCAGTTCAGTTTACTCACATACAAGAATTAGTAATATCGCATTTTTTCAAGCAATAGAATTGTCTTCCCAATACACTTTTTCATTACGTCCGTCAAAGCTGACACATAGCTATCCCTTGTTTTTAAACATCTGCATATTGTACTAGGCCCCCACTGTCTATCCAATATGACCTATAAATACAACCATTCTCTTGCATTCTACTTAGTGTTTTTGTACGTCAAACTGTCATAATGTACTTGTTAATAAAAAATAAAATTTAATAAGTATTTATCTTTGTATTATCTACTGCTAATTATATGGCAACTAAAACAAAACCAAAGGGGAAGAAGAAGGCGAAGAAGACCAAAACAACTAAAAGGTCTAAAGCCACTCCGAAGAGGAAGGGATCTAAGGCACAAAGTACAAGGAAGTCAAGCAGTAAGGGCGCTAGAGTCGCGGGTACAAAAAAAATTTCCCGACGACCAAAGAAATCCACCCGTAGCAGAAGGCCTGTCCCACGTAAGGAGCGACCGACCGAGTTAGAGAGTCCACCTTCATCGTTAGGAGCAACGACGACAATTTATGAAAGTCAAGAAGTCACAGCATTCGGTTCACCAGTAGACGAGCGCGACGACAATGAGACTATGACTACCCCGACGGTATCACCGTTGGATGAAAGCGATGAGAACCTGAATGATAGCAGCACATTGCTGGATTGATGTGATTAATAAATACATTCGAGGTACCACCTCTAAATTGGGATGATATTAGAAATAAGCACCACTCACTTTGGAACCATTTACGTAGTGCAATCTGTTGCATACTATTTGTCTCAAACCGATATTGGAAATTCGAATAAATTATGGCAAAACGCTTTGTACTTTTAATCAAAGCACGATAAATACGTTAAGCTCTTTGGACGGATATGATGAAATCAATTCTCTCCGACTTTACTAAACGGGGATTTGTCCGATTGATTAAACCATTTGAGAGTTCGACTGATGATCTTATCAAAATAACTAGAGCCTTTGGGATTGCCCTTAAGACTCATGTCGGAGAGTTCAGAGATGAAAACAAGATCGAACCATATATCAATCATCCGCTGAAGGTGGCCCTAGTTATTGCGGAAGAGCTTCATATACACAACGCAGACCTCGTAAGTGCGGCTCTTCTCCACGATACGACACTTAAAGATGATGTCGAATTGAAGAAGGATTTCGGTGAAGCTATTCATGACATAGTTCATCTTGTTACAATGCCAATAATAAGAAATGAAGAAAGGGCAAAAACACTGGACGAATATTTCTACAATATTGCAAACAGCTCCATACTTATTCGATATTTGATCCTTGCAGATAGGCTTGAGAATGTTAGAGCCCTAAAAAATGGCGCTCAGAAGAATAAAATCCTCCGATATAAAGAAGAAACTCAGAAGTACATAATACCCATAGCAGAAAAGACCGATGAAGACGTCGTATTTAAACTATCAATTGCACTCTATGAACTAAAATAACCAAGAATTCCGAAGCCTTACCTTAGTTTGATTTTTTTTATTCTTTTTATGATTTCACGAGTGACTAAGATATGCCCGCTGCAACCACAGATGGGAGATCATTTTAATTTAAATAAGCTGTTAATTAGCAGGCCCAGCTCCGACATGTGAAATTCATTAACATGCCTTCTCTTCACATCATCTTTGTATTAACACCGCTCAGTATGTGTGTCCTATATCTTCCCCAGTTTCTTGACATATTTTTTGTAAGCCTCGAGATATGATTTCTTGTCTCCTATGTCAATAAATCCTGAATCTATTTTGAACCCTTTTACAAGTCTATCTTGTTCAAGAGCTTTTCTTACTGCATCATCCATTCCAAAGGCGCTTGAATTGGGTACAAGTTTGAGAAATTCTGGCTCCATAACATAACAACCGATGTTAATTAATCCTTTCACCTCTGGTTTTTCTCTCCAGCTAATGACTCGATTTCTTTGCCTTTGTTTTTCGTGTTGTCGTTCCCCTGCCCTTTCTTTTCCATCATTAATATCTATGAACCCATACTTTAGATTTGTTTTATATGAGAGTAGTGCCATGGAAATAAATGCTTTAGAACTCTTGTGCTCATCTATCATGTTATCAAGATCAAATGCGTAAACCGCGTCCCCGTAGAGACATACGAAGGTGTCATCTAAGAATTTCTCTGCTGTCTTTAATTGGCCTGCAGTAGCTAGAGGTCTTTCTGACCTAGCATAGTCTATCTTGATCCCGAATCTACCACCATCTTCAAAATAATCTTCAATTGTCCTATGGAGATAGCTCACGCATAGAATAATATGGTCTATTTTACTATTGATAGTGCTATTGCGATTGATATTATTATTACCATTACTACTCGTAATCCACTCGATTATGTGCTCAAGTAATGGCTTATTACCTAAAGGTAACATAGGCTTAGGAATAAAGAACGTATAGGGCTGTAATCTAGTCCCTAAACCACCAGCTAAAATTACTGCTTTCATGTATATTGCTATAACGCCGCCCTCTCTACTACATGTGGTTCATTAATGGGACATATAAATAAAATGTGGATTGCTTTTAGCCAGTCCTCCTTTGTTCCTTGGGCCTTTATATTTTTTCTACCATATATCAGTATGTATTTATGGCGTAATTTAGAGCTCAGTCCTATGGCCAGCAGGACACAAGAGGAAGCCCAAAAAAACAAAGAAAAGTGTCTTAGGATACTTGCAGTGTCGCCAAATATACGTTACGCTGGAAAAATTAACAAGTTTGGACGGACTCTTGGAGGACAGCTTCGTAGAGGCGTGGTACCACTTTTCAAACCAGATGAAGCCCGCAATGAGAACTTTATTGAAGCGACAAGGAACCAACTACGCAAAGCGTTTGAACTCTCTATCGGCAAAACAGAGTATACTTTGACTGAAAATGAGAGGGTCAAAATCCTGACATTGCCTACAGTAGCCTCCTTCTACTACATCACTCTAGATAAAGATACGAAAACAGAGGACGTACACAAGATTATCGGAGCACTAAGAGAGTTGGTCAAAGAAGATGAAATTTGAACTGCTATATTATTCGATCAACCAAGATCCTTTGTATCATCGTTGGAACATTGGCAGCTTCTGAATGCAGGTAGCTGTTGAATTTGTTGCTGAGCATTACGGTGAGCTAATTTCTCTTCAATGGCTGTTTTTTGCAAACGTCTTAAGTCTTCGGCGCATCTCTTTATCGTGAGAAATAGATGGATGATATGGGTCTGCAAGTATCACTTCGTACCATAAGTAACGTCCATCTTTGTGAAGGTAATAAGAACCCAGACTCTCCATGTTTGGAAAGTTCTTAAGAACTCTTCGTTCAGCAACATGCTGCATACTTATTCCTTGTTTGATGTGCACTACACCGAGGTGTTTTGGTCTTCTGCCTGAAACCGGTCTTTGTTTTCTCATGCCTCCCCTGCCTACTCTTGCCCGCACCATAATGATACCTTGCTTTGCTTTGTAGCCCAACTTCCGTGCTCGATCAAGTCTGCTCGGTCTTTCGATTCTATGTATAGAATGTTCTGTTCTCCAACCAATTGCTTTCGACTTCAGTTCATCACTGTTAAGCTTCCACATATTGTTCCATGTTGCAGCCATGTAGCCACGCATACTGTTCATACATGATTTGATGACCCTTAATATCTGTATACTAGATTTGAGAGCTATAAATTAACCTCGTATGTACCGAATTTCTAGTTGTTTAGATGTAGACTATCAATTTTGCTAAATTGGATCGCATAATTTGGTAAGCAGCTTAAAAACTATATACCGTAATTTACGACTAGCTATTTACCAAATCAGATTGGTTTTCGTACATGATCTGTAGTACCTTTTCTGCAATTACTGTAGACGCCAGTTCCTGAGACTCTTTAGTTTGTGAGGCTATATGAGGTGTACATATTATGTTTGGCAGCTCAACAAGGAATCTATTCGTTGGGGGTTCGATCTCAAATACGTCTAACGCCGCGCCTGCAATTCTATTATCTTTCAGAGCCTGGTATAGCGCATTTTCATCGATGACCTCACCACGCGAGGTATTAATAACATACGCTGTCGGTTTCATCTTTGCTAAGAGTTCTGCATTTAACATGTGTCTTGTGTCAGAAGTTAACGGTACATGACATGAAATAAAATCAGCACTCTCTACCAATGTATTAAGATCGGTTCTGATCAATCCTATTTCTTTGATATAGTCTTGATTTATAGGATAGATGTCATATCCTAGGACGTTCATACGTAGCCCACGTGCAATGCGTCCCACGTTCCGACCTATGTTTCCTACACCAATAAGCCCCAGATACTTTCCTCTTAATTCTGTACCTATCAATTCGTTCTTTATCCAATTTCCCTTTTTAAGTTCTCTGTCTGCTCGTGTAACGCTCCGAGCGAGAGCTATCATGTTGCCTATAGCGAGTTCGGCTACCGCATTAATAGCTGCCTCGGACGCGTTGATTACACGCATTCCTTTTTCTTTGGCACTATTTACATCTATATTATCGAGACCAACGCCTACACGTGCAATAATTTTTGCATTAATTGCTGCTTCTATCACTTCTCGGCTAATTTTTGTTCTACTCCTGACAATGATGACTTCGTAATCTCTGACCCTAGAAATCAGTTCATTAGCCTCGATACGAGGACAATAGTCCACCGTCATACCTGCTTTTTTTAACGTAGAAAGACCAGTATGATCTATAGGGTCACAAACCAGAACCTTGCCAGTAATATGCACATAGCTTGGAGATTCCGGTACTTATATAATTATTACTTAGCTATATGCACAATGAATGCATGCAAAATTGTTATATTATCAATCATTGATATCTCTGCTGTGAATACTTGAACGAAATTCTCCAGCTAGACTACGTCAAGAAGTATTTTCCCATCAGGAGAAGTATCAAAGAAATGTTCCGTAAGAACAACCAGTCCTATGTCAGAGCAGTAGATGGTGTAAGCTTAACAATAGAGAAGGGAAAAGCATTTGTCCTCGCTGGTGAGTCAGGATCTGGTAAGAGTACCTTAGCAAGGATTATTCTACGTGCTATTGAGCCTGACAGCGGATCGATAATATTTGATGGAGATGACATTACAAAATATGAAGGCAAGAGATTGAAAAAGTTTCGCACAAATGTACAAATGATACATCAAGATCCTTATACTTCACTCGATCCTCGAATGAGAATATTGGATGTAGTCATGGAACCTTTGAATATTCATAATAAGAGCAAGTCAAAAAAAGAGAGAATCGAGGACGTATTAAGATCCCTGGAGGAGGTACGATTAGAACCTGCCGTAGACATAGCTGAAAAATTTCCAAATATGCTTTCCGGGGGTCAGCGTCAAAGGGTATCTATAGCTAGATCACTCGTTCTCAAACCAAAGTTAATTTTAGCCGATGAACCCGTATCAATGCTTGATGTTTCTGTAAGGGCCGAAATACTAGAATTAATGAAAAATTTGAAAGACAGACTTAGACTATCATACCTATATATCACGCACGATCTTTCTACAGCCCGATATATCGGTGATGAGATCGGGATTATGTATGCTGGGAAGATAGTTGAAGCGGGACCAATCGAAATGGTCTTATCGAATCCTCTTCACCCATATACGCAGGCGTTGTTAGACGCAATTTCGGAACCTATGGCACAGAATTTGGACAAGGAAAAAGTCATCCGCATTAAGCAGACTGTGACAAGAGAGATACCTCAGACCGGTTGTAGATTCATTCATAGATGTCTTTATTCCATGGATATCTGCAGAAGTGAACCCCTATTAGCCGGTGAGGAAGACAACCACTATGTATCGTGTTTCATTTACCCTGTGTAGTATATCAGTTAGACCAAGGGTTGAATTTTTTGTACTGTGTGATCCCTCGTTTGCCGATTCACGGGACAAGGTTTGTTAGTTTGCACGCGTTTCAGATTTTATTTCTTCGAGAGAAAATTGGCTTGGATGCTTGTACCTTACAACTTGAGATACTCCGTTCTGGGAATAGACTCCATATATCATGCCTGCTTGAGCCACCGTAGCATCTTTCAAAGTAACCATAAGCATCTGATTATCCTTCGATCTTTCCAACAAGACTTTAGATAATCTTTCAGTATTTTGAGCATCAAGATGAGCATCGACCTCGTCCATTAGATAGAAGGGGGACGGTTTAAGTGACTGGAGTGCCAAAAGAAAAATTATAGCAGCCATCGTCTTTTCTCCCCCTGACAAAGCAGTGGACTCGCGTCCTGGTTTGCCTTGGAATTGAACCATTAACATTATGCCGCCTGAAAATTCGTCTTCCTTATTCTCTACTTCTAACCAAGCATTTCCCCCTGTTACTTCGGAGAAAGTCTGTCTCAAGTTGTTATCAACCTTCTCAAACGCTTCCGTGAAAACATTCTTCTTTTCCGTAACGATCTCTTCGATAAAGAGGACGATCGAGTGACGTTCCCCTTCCAACAGATTTCTCTTACTCGACATGCCTCTATATCCGTCAATTACCTCTACATAAAGTTCATCGGCGAGTAGATTGATTCGAGTTTTTATTGTGTCAAATTCGGCTGTTAATTCTCCTATAATCGCATCAACGTCAAACGCCTCCAGCAAATCCTCGTACCCCATCGACTTGAGAGTATTCATTAGAGAGAATTCCTCGGACTTAAGATCTGCTATCTCTTTACCGACCAATGCAATATCTTTTTCAAGGGAATTATTTTCTTTGGAAAGCTTTCTTTCATTTTCCTTTATCGCCTTTATTTTTTGCTCATATACTTGTAACTTACCAACTGAAGTTCCGGCAGAATCTATTCCTTGCTGTTCTCGGTCTCTCTCTATCTGAAGCCTTGATTCGACGGAAGACATATTAAATTTTAATTCATCTGCTTGGCCAATCCTTTCTTTCCTTTCAGCTTCTAGGTCACTAGTTTCCTCTTTCAAGGTTTTTAATCGTTCCAGTCCTATTCCAATCTCACCTCTCAGTACTTGTGAAGATGTAAGTATGTCTTGTAAGTCAAGATTGTCCGCATCTATTGAACCTAAGATTTGACCCCTTTTTGCATTCATTTGTGCTAGTTGGCCTCTGATAGAAACATCGGCCACGCCTTCCATTCTTTGATAAACACGCTCTATAGTCAATCCGACCAATGACAAGCGCCTACGCAGTTCCTCCAACTCGAGTTTAAAGGATTCATTTTGTGAGCGAACGGTAATATTTTCCAAAGTAAGTTGCCCAAGGTTTTTTTCGTCTTCCTGAATGAGCCTCACTAAATTAGAAATTTGTGCACGTGAATTAGCCATATTTCTCTCCATTTCAAGTTTTTCAGATTCTGAACGATCTATTTTTAATACAATTTGTCTGAGGTCATTTTCCTTCTCCTCAATTAAACTCCTCAATTTAGTCAGTGAATTTCTTAATATATCAATAGACTCATTGAGAAGAAGTGCATGGGTAAGATCAGAAATCGTGGAGCCAAAATCCGCCGACATTGATCCTCCTGAAGGCTCGAAAAGCTCTCCCCCTACGGAGACCGCTCTGTACCCGCCTCTAGCTAAAAGGTACGCAGCAGTCGCAGTCTTTACAAGAGCGGTATTACCAAAAAGGAAATCTGGCAGTTCCTTGTAGTCAGAATTTACGAAGTCAGCAAGGCTACCTACGATATTAGGATCACCATCAGGGATGTATGACCTTTTAACATTGCGCACAATGTCCAATGGAATGACCTTGAGGCGTGGCAATTTGTTTTTTTTAGCATATTCAGCAATAGAGATCATCGATTTGACGCTGTCGACGACAAACGCTTTCATCCATTCTGAACCTGCCGCAAGAACAGACCTCTCGTAATTTCTATTCCATGTTATTAAATTGTGGACGAGCCCCTCGATTCCAAACTCATTCGACATCTTCATCAATTCCGCTATGGCAATATCTTCAGTCATGGCATTTTTGGCAGTAGAAGCCTTTACTTCGTATTTTATAGTAAAAGTGTCTGCGGTCGATAAAAGGTTCGTCGATGTCTTGAGATTGGTTTGTAAAGTGGCTTTCATTTTTTTTAGGTTATCAATCAGGCTGATTGTAGTATCTACTTTGACTTTCTCTGAGTCTAGCGTAGTGCATAGATCGTCATAGAGTTGCTTGTTTTTCTTGATATTGATTTTCAACTCTAGAGTTCCTGAATCTATGCTGTTCGCTCTCTCAGTTACTATTATCATTTTTTCCTCCAACCTAGCGATTGAAACGTCTAGATTGTTCTTAACCTCATGTAGCCGTTTGTGCCGCCCTTCTAGCTTAGATCGGATATCAGCGTACCTATTGGCACTCGTTGACAGTTCGTCTATCTGCGAACTCATCGCAGTTAAATCAGATTTTAGGATCGATAACCTTCCATACCTCTCATCCACATTGGTTTTCTTTTCGGCTATCTGTAGAGTTAAATTCTCTATTTTCTGGTTAATATTTTGCTTTTCTATTTCGATTGATGCAATGCGCCTTTCAATCTGAATCAATCTCTGTTCTGTCTCCTTAATCGATGCTCTATTTCTTTCCGAATCGTACACTAAATGTGACACCGCCGTTGCTATTTCCATTTTAGTCCTAGTTGCAATATCGGCTTCTTGGATAAGTTTTAGCTTTTCTGATTCCAACTTGTCCTGCTCCGAATTAATTTTTTCTATTTGCATGGATAGCTCTTTTGAGCGTAGGACGTTTGAGTCGAGAAGCTCCACTTTAGATTTTAAATTACTTCTTAGCCTTCTTACGGAGTTGGAAACCTTTACCGCTTTGAACTTTTCGAGGTCAGACTCTAGATGTTTATATCTCAATTGGTCGTTCCTTTCCTCTTCCAAACCATCAATTCGCTTTCGTATTTCGTCGATGCGAGCCATGGCAACGTCGAGGCGACGGTCTGATTCCTCTAGCTGCTTCATCGCCTCATTTTTTTTCTCATCAAAGTATGATAGTCCGATGATATCCTCGATAATTTTTCTACGGTCTTCAGAATTTAATTCTGAAATGCGAGTTATCATACCCTGCTGAATGATATTAAGCCTATTTGAAGTAGCAAGCACTATTTCCAATAATTCTACCAAGGTGCTCTTCGTTACTCTCTTTTTATTAAGATAGTACTGGCTCTCGCCTGTTTGCCCCTCCATCTCTCTTGTTACCGTGACTGAATCAGAATCTACTGGTATTCCCCTATCTAAGTTATCAAAATTTAAACTAGCTCGAATTAGCCTATTAGAACTGTTCTGACTATCATGAAACAACGATTGGAACTTATCGACACGCAAGACTTTTGGGCTATTTTCGCCTATAGCGAACATTATTGCATCCAAAATGTTACTTTTTCCAGACCCATTCGGACCGGTGATCGCCACAAGTCCTTTCTCAAAGTTTAGTACTGTATTCCTAAATCCGAATGACTTAAACCCGTAAACCTCAAGTTTTTTAATGTGAACCAAAGCGTGTTAGGTATTGAGATTATAGGATCTAATTATATGTTGTAGAATACAACCCATCTCCTTTTTGTGAAATATTTTATATCGCCCCCTATTTCTTATCCTCGAAAGCTGCATGGAGTTATTTTTGTTCCTCTATTTTAGCGTTATTTTTCTACCAGAGGTTTTTGTTTTGGCCGAAAGATGAGGACTTGGGGTATTCTTCCTTCGGTGAATTCGGGATATTTGCGGTCTATTTTGAAATATACTCTCGTCGGTTTGACCAGATCTCTCTCAAAGTCAGTCTCAAGTACCATCTTTATTAGTTCTCTATACTCCACACTATCCTCTTGTAAGTCTGTAAGGATTTGCAATGTACCGGCTTTAACTAATTTTAATGCGAGTACCGCAAATATGGATCTGGCGGATAATTTTTCTTCGTTGGTATTAAGGGGATCTAAATTTTGAGATAAAATTAGCAAGAAATTATCGATTGACCTATCCGCAATATTTGGCAGAAGTTTTTGTGAATCTCCCCAGAACGAAGCTGCATTTTGGGGATCTAAGGTTGCAAACACTGATTTTGCTTTTAGTACCTCCTTCTGATCTTTACCAATAGCAATAAAATATTCCGCCCAATTATTCACAGCCATTTCCTCCAAGACCTCATAATGCTTCATACGTATTTCGACATTAACTTTTATATACAATTTTCTTGCCACGCTTACTGTTCTGCTTAGTTGCGTCGAAGGATTGCCCTCATGGAAAAAATTGTATATCATGGTCCATCTTTGCCTGA
>WNGL01013282.1_pt1 | contig 21729 bp, 23 predicted proteins | sample 5400591 | NCBI WGS metagenome assembly WNGL01 (sample SAMN13153377, study PRJNA577476) | soil metagenome | isolation source: 80 cm soil or saprolite under Garry oak tree replicate 1 | place: USA:California | collected 2016-06-15 | reverse complement strand
TTATTTTGTGGTATGGGATGGCGCGTAGCAATACAGAACATTTTGTTCCCCCTACTATGCAATTTAATTCTCTCCAGCTAAGTGATAATTACAAGATGATCTCTGCAATTTCTTGGATTAATAAAAATACCCAACCAAATGCCATTATTATTGGAGAAAAACATTGGCGTGGTTTTATGGAGTTGTATTTGCAGGATCACCGTACTTTTCGCTTTTCCGATGATTTACCAACGTTGACAACCGGACTAATCAAACAAGGACTCAATGCACCTATGTATTTAATTCATTATTCCGATAATGGAACCAAGAATACGAATGTCTACTCCAATATCCTATTTTCTATAGACAAGATCAGTTAGCTAGTCTCCACATAGAATTAGGTGAATATCGAATTTGTGTCAGTCACTCTGAATCCATAGTATTATACCTGTTTATTTTATTCATCAACTCAAAAAGATAAGATTTATTCCAGAAGAAACAAAATAATTAATAAATGAAAGGATATAACTAGACAGAAAAAGACATATTTCTGGGTAAACGCTGCACGCCCAGTATATTCTATTATTTCAATGTTGGAATTATCTATCTATCGCTTTATTAAAGTGCTCAGAGTTCAATTGGTTTTAATTTATCCTTATTTCCCCATAGGATTCAGCGTAGGTATATCACAGTAATCATTACACGAACCTACGCATAAGACTCCTGACACTACTTATACAATAGTATTCCAAAATTATGTACAACTAAAAAACACATGAATAGTTTTTTATCAAATAGAATGAGCATAAACTTTAGTACAAACTTAAGTTTCTCTTAAATACATAGTTTGTATCCACTATTTGATTTTCAGTGAAATACAGAAGCAAAACCAATAGGGTTGGCAGGAGCAGGACAGAGATAGTAATGATGGTACTAGAAGCCGCGAAAGATGAAAGGGCGACCACAACAAAGATAGAGCATAGAGCATTTCTCTCTCACGCTGTTTCGAAGGAATACTTGGCATTGCTCGTCGAGCATCACTTATTAGTGTATGAGGAGAGAGATCAGACGTACCTAACTACCGAAAAGGGGAAGCGACTATTGAGGATGTGCAGCAAAATGGATGGACTGGCTCCTAATACTACCTAATCACGGAAAAAAAGACCCCATATTTTTAATATCAATTTGTATTGTATTTTTCGAATGTGCGTGTTCTATTAAGCATTACGTAGTCACGTTCGTATATGGCATTTATGTCGGCTTTATTTAGAAAGCTTTTTCATGTGCTTTGGAGTAAGTAGCCATCTCAGCTCGCCGTGAATCATTTCGTGGGAGGAGGAAGTTATTCTAACCTTTGCTAGGCCAGCTTTCTTTAGAATTACACGTCCACCAACAGTACCCTCACGATTTCCCTCAGATATAACCTCACTTATCAAGGTACTAAGATAAGGTTCATGTCCGACAATAAGTATAGACAAATCTTGTTTGAATTGCTGGGACAATTTATGATAAAGCTCTCTTCTATTACCTTCTGGCTTTAACTCAGCCCAGTCCTCTATTTTGTTTTTAGTGCTAAAAGTCACGGCCACGAGCGAAGCAGTTTGATGTGCTCTCTTGAGAGGGCTTGTGATTATGAGGTTCAACTTGACACCAAAATCCTTGAGCGATTTTGCTATGTCTGTCACATCTCTTTTACCTGTAACGGTGAGTGGTCTAGCAGAGTCGCTGGTCCCAGAAGAGAGTCTTTTGCCAGCCTCGCCATGGCGAAGAATGAACAAGTCCATATTCAATGGATGGAATTTATACGAATAATAATTCTTTGCTCATAAGAGCGCAAGTAAAATAGATTTCGGCGGATGCTCCTGCAAAATTTGGTACCCTGTAGCAACTTGATGTAACCGAGTCAATTTAGTTAAGCGATGTATTATATATAATCGCAAAATCGTAAAGGACACGGAGCCTTCCATCTTATGTTGTACCACGCACTAAAGCCAGCAATAAATACCAGACTCTTACTGCCAATATTTTTTGGATCCACCCTCGCGATGTTTGGATTTGTATCATTTTATTCCTTCTTGTCCCTCACTTCATTAGCATCAACTATTCCCTATCATAAGGCCTTGGCCTCGGCGGGCATAGACATAACTAGAGCAGCAACTCCTGCTTCTCTAACACCGTCTTCAACGACACCGAGTTTCACAACCTACGCAGATCCAGCTGACGGTATAACAATTCAATATCCGTCTGCCTGGCAAAAAATAGAATATCCTGCAGCACCGATGTCAACAGCCGGCTACAAAGTCGTCGTAAATTTCCTGGTACCTATAGTAAATGTATCGGATCAGTGGCGAGAATATTTGATGATACAAGTGCTAAACCAAAGCACAGTCAAGAATCTCGTCCCCCAAGTGAAAACTACTCTTGCAGGGAATCCAGGATACAAATTGGTATACACCAATAATGAAGAATCTTTTCAGCTTAAGACACTTGAAGTCTGGACGACAATTGGCGATCATACTTATTTGCTTATATATAAAGCCGAAGCAACAAAATATTTTGCTTATCTGCCAATAATACAAAGGATGCTTGATTCATTCAGAGTAGGTGTTTCACCGGGCTAACCAATTCTATTACGACTACGACGACTAATACTAATAAATTACATTCTAAATAAATACTATGCAAAATCGGGTTTCACAATTGCTACGTCGACCAAGACTAAGCTTATCCCCACTATCGCCAGTAATGCTCCTACTGAGCGTTTAGTCTTGTATAGTATTCATTATACCTTGTAAGGAACATTTTGACCGTATACGTAGACCGTTGTCAAGACCATATCGATATCCTGAACATCTTACCTAGTCTTGCTAATTGCTGCTTATCTTTTCTTGTAAATTTTCTTGGGTTTTATTATGGCTTTCGTCTATCTAGACTGACTAAAGTGAAGAATCAATCTATGGGTATCATGTAAAAACCTGTTTGTGTGACTTATCTGAAATAAGTTCTATAACGTGAGTTACAATCTACTAGAAAACCCATATATAGTTTTATGTTGTAGGCATTACAATGAACAAACAAACCTCATTCCTGATAACGGCAGCAATATTGGTAGCAGCAGTTGCGACAGTGGCACTTTACACCGTCAACGCAGCTATTGCACAACCACAGAACATGACTGCTGGCGGCGGTAACATGTCAAAGACGAATATGACTGCTGGCGGCGGTAACATGTCAAAGACGAATATGACTGCTGGCGGTAACATGACGAAAAAGTGATTAAGCAAAGCTCGAATCCCTAATCGCCCTGTTGATTGCGGCGTAGAAAACGTACCCGATTCAACACTTTTTTTTGTAATTCGAATGTAAATACGTTTTGCAAAATTCCATAGATCAGAGATCAGACAACAAAATACGGAAATTTAAATCTAGGTTTAGGAAATGGAGTATTATTGTCTTAAAGTCTTACCTTGATCCTTAAATTTGCTAGTGTGTAGCCTACTCACAAAAGGATCTTTAAATTTACCATTGTCGAAAAAGTCTTAAAATCAAAATCAAAGGACAGTAAACTATTTGTAGACTAATCTGAAAATGCACCAACTAAAAAATGAGATCTAGATCGTATATTCTCAAGTTAGAGCAATAATTGCTCGACTTCCCTTAATGTATTTACTCTGAGAGGCCAATTAAAATCTTTGTTCCAAGGTTGGTTGAATAATATTCCAATCTTTGGAGGGTTTATATCGACCAAATTGCTTGGAGCATCGTCAATAAGGATATCAAAGGCATATTCTGCCTTAGGTGTGTTGTCATATATAAAAATCAGATCGTCAGAATAAATCTCATGATAATCAAGCCATTTCGCAACGTAAGCGACGGTGGGTCTCTCTCTTTTAGTTAAAATAGAGATTCTATAACCTCTACGACGGATTCTTTTTATGATCTCACTTTGTCCTGCCTCACTAGGTGGAATATCTCGCCAGCAATATTGCCAAACGTAGTTAAACATTGTAGAAATTTCGTCGGCCGAGAGAGGCAGAATCATACCAATATTCCAATAAGTTATTTCACTTTTGGTTACGTTTGTATGTTTGAGCTTGTTATACTCCTTGGTCCACACTATCATAGTGTCAGCGAGAACCGAATCAAAATCAATTGATAAAGTCTTTGTTGCTCTAACAGCAGACATTCAATTAAACAAGTACTGGTTATCAAGTATGATAATTTATCTTTTCATTGAATTTGAACGCTGATCGTATCTACCTATAGGACCTTTGTAAATATCAGTGGAGCGATGATTTTTATTAATGTTGCGTATTCAAACAAGGGAATAAAATTGTCTTTTCCCTCATTGTCGTAGCCATGGCTTGACTAACGACGAGAATTATAGCACGGCACCGTCATAATGGCAGTTAATTAAACTGATCCAATCTGCTCTTGCGAATAACAATCTTATTATGCCAAATTTGTCGTTTGTAAATGCGAGCGAAGTTAGCCCAGCCTGGTTAAGGTACGAGCTTCCCAAGCTCGGGATCGCGGGTTCAAATCCCGCACTTCGCATCACCTTATTAAGGAGTTAGGTAGGAAGCTTGCACAATAATTTTCCTCCGCTGCATAGCGCGTAAAACAAGATTTTTATACAAATGTGCTGATGTAAAACATGCAATTCATTAATGAAAGTTTGCCGAACATGCAAGGGCACTGGCTTTATCTTGGCGGTAGAAAACAATACTAGTAAGGTTTTGATCGAAGAGTGCCCTGATTGTAATTGTTAACGAAATAACAGATGCCTTTACCAATTTAGTATGCATTTAGTATAAAATTTTTTAAAAAAAGAAATATTTTGCTAATGATAACACATTAGCACACTCGACGGCTTGGCCATGTACTCAATTCAAAAGAAAGGCAAAAACTAAATGTCGATAGGTGCTACTAAATCACCAACTTGGTTATAAATTTGCAAGAAGTACATCCCTTTGTGTGTTGTCTTATAGGTTTGCCCGTCTTCTTCGTAAACTAGCATACCATTTTCTTGCAACACCGTCAAATAATTATGCAATTGATCAGGAGATAAGAAACGATTAAGTATAATTCGACCCCTTGCGAAGTTGAGAGTCTCGAGAATCATTGCAATAATATCAAGCGGGTTGTATTCCAATAATATCCAAAGCCATTGGGAAACCAAGTATTTATATAAAACTAATATTTGTAGGCGTCCATTTCCATTAAAACAAATCACGTATGACTTAGATTAAATAAAGTTTTGTAGCAACTCCGTGCGTCATTGACGGTTGTCTTTGTTTCTGCTTCGAATTTGATAGATAATATTTTGGGCTTCGAATTTGATAGATAATATTTTGGGCTACTAGTATTGTTTTCTTCTCTATAGTTTTTTTCGCTTATTTTAACAATTATTTATTCTCATGCTGCTGCCAGGATCATTCAGCGACACGGTGGCGATTCTTGGAATTTAAGCGCCTATTTCAATGGGAGTTTGTACGATGGGGCGCACGCCTGCGCGTTACGAAAAGAGCTCTGCAAATAAGATATCCTGGTCTCTTGAAATGATCTCAGATGGTTAATTTCATCGCCAGACTCGATCTTCCCATCGAAGCGCATACACGATCCCATTGTAATAATAAGTCTATCTAATAAAATGTAGATGTTTTTTGCACTAGCAGTCATACTAAATTGATTATCTGAATATTAACAAATCAAAATTAAAAGGACTTGAATGTGATGAATACTTTGATTCTATTTCAATATTGTAGATTTTTGAAGCATCTAGATATTAGAATTACTGAAAAAGATATCGGACTACGAGAATTTCTGACTTATGGGCAATTTGAATCTGATACACCATTGGAGGGAAAATATTTCATTCGAAAGACAATTTCAAGTTTGGTAAGACGAAGACCTAATCCTACATAGTTAAGGCCTGTATAGTAATTGAAAGACTGGAAGGATTGACCTGGTTTATGCGATGCTAACATGCTAAGTTTATTAGCCGCCACTATCTAAAAAAGACAGTTTCACTAATCCCAACAATTCTGATATAGGTTTGATATGTCCATAGCCATCCATTAGTCTGCCCACTATTCCCTTTATCTTGCCTCTATTCTCCGGGTCGTCTTTCAGCAATACAATTAGATCCTCTAACAAAGCACCTAATTTTGGGTTATCTTCCTCTTCTACTTCTGCTCTTACGATTCCTATTTCCGAAGACCCATATATTTCAGTACTTGGTTGTGATAACCCTCGAATAAGGATGTCGATCCTCTTAATGATTTCATTTCGTTCCATAGATAAATTATTTCATGCTAAGGAATTATATAAAGTGGAATTATTGCCGAAGTATAAAGTATAGAAGAGGGGAAGAAAATCGCTAGGACTAGTAACTTTCTCCTTCGTTTTCTACATTTCCTCTCTCGAAAGGATTTTAGACGGTCCAGGTTACACTTGCTCCTGAGTAGCAGTCGCAATAATATTTTCATATTATTATATAAGTAAAGTAGTAGGACCAGTGCTGATAATTATTCTGATGCCAGATATTCCTAGTAATCTAATGCAGATAAGAGCACATACAGGAGTATCTATTAAATTAAAGTAGTCCCTCACTATTGGTGAAAGAAATAGGGTGAACAATAAATTGGTCTTATTATATGGCGCACTCGCTGTAGTTATGGTCACAGGATTATTATTGGTAGTTGTCACTCCTAGGATATCGGGACCAGTATTCGTATCCGGGAAATTAATTCCTGCAAAGCTCATGACTAATGCTAATATTTTAAATAATGCCACAATAGAAAATGTGGTCAAAGTAAAGACTGGTGGTGGAGATAATAATGTGTCATCAACCCAGTTCTTCCCACAGGTAGTCGAAATTAAAACCGGAGGAAGTGTAACTTGGTACAATCCCACCAAAGTCCCGGAACCACATACTGTTACCTTTCTCATGGGTAGTTTATACCCAATACAACCATTTTTGCCGGTAGAGGTGTCAAAATCTTCTCAATTAACCCTTTTGCCATCGGCTGGTTCTAACGGCGAACCAATTGTTGTCCCTGGACAAAATCACACAAGTTTCATAATAGCCGCGAATGCTAGGGCGTACAATCCTGTCGTCATTAATTCAAATAGCAACGTGACATTCCTTAATTGGAATGCAAAGTATACTATGAAGGGAAGTGAAAAGTATATTAATTCAGGCTGGTTGTTCCCAAACGGCGAGATCCCACCAGGCATTCAGGCTGGAATAACGTTCACGATAACTTTCGAGAAAGCAGGTTTATATGAATACACTTGTGTGTTCCATCCATGGATGACTGGAAAGGTCATTGTAAGATAGATAAGCTAAATGCTTACTATTTCGCCTGAGATGCTTCAGACCATATGATAGCGATGTGCTCCCTTGGTTTGATCCCTACCCCTACAGTCAGGTATATTGCTTTATTAATAATTACTAGTATGGTTTGTTACCTTAGTTAATCGAAAAGATGAGACAAAAGTAATTAGAATCAACGCAAATAGAAAAACACCTGTTGATAAATGCGTTGCTACCAGTAATGCTTCTAACTTTGTATTGACCACGAACATGCCCAACACAATTTGAACTACCACTATAATACCGGCTGCTATAGCAGTTTTTTTCACAATTCCTAATTTCTTTGCAGCATAACTTGCTGTAGCAATGATAACGCTTGCAGTAACGGCTGCGACAATTCTATGAATTTCCTCAAAAAGGTACTTTTTTGGTGGGAAATTGAACCCGTTAGGACACAAAGGCCAATCAGGGCATGATAACCCTTGATGTGAGGCATCGACGTAAGTTCCGATTAGCATCACAGTAAAGAGCAAAGCTAATGACGCAAAAGAAAGGCAGATTATCCTCATCACAGCCATGCGTTCATACATCAAGGCTCGTGCCAATTAGATAATTATTAACCTTACACCATGCCTCGAATGTGGTTTATAGCGGATAATACGAAATGCAAGGTTCTTCCAAAAATGGTGAAACGAAAGGTTCTTCCTGCTTTGTTAGCTTATTTCATCAGCGTAGTCAGACGGGCGCGGATGGGCTGGCGCCAGAGCTGTTGGCCCTCATCAACAAATATTCTAGTTTCTTCATCAATATTGAATTAATTTTATGGCCGTCTGCTCTTCCTCTGAGGAGTGCCATGCTTCTACCCATGAGTATACCAACTGCCTCAAATCGTTTTTCAATAATAATAGACATATTTTCTTTCAGAACCTCCTCTATAGCGGTGTCCAATTCTTGATCACTTATCGATGTTATCCCGAGTGCCATTTTGGCATCTTCGACTGTTCCAGCCTCTTTCTTCATCAATTTTTCGAAAATTGAGATCACGGATTCTTTAGCGATTGTCCCAGTATCAAGTCTTTTGAAAATATCAGTAAGAAGTTCATCCGTTATAACTGCTCGATCCAATCCCCGTCTTTCCAGATTAATCATGTCTTCTGTAAGTTTTGATGCGATAAATGTTGGACTTACTTCTTTCACCGACCCGACTATTTCTTCAAATATGCTGAAATAGTCAGAATCGAAGATCTGTTCTGCAAGTTTCTTGTTCAGGCGATATTTCTTGGCTAAGGAGCTTAGGATTTCGTCCATTGATTTGGGTATCTTTTCAGAGAGCGAAGCTATTCTTGAACTGTTGATTGGAATCGACGGAACATCGGTTTCAGGATACATCCTTGCCGCCCCAGGTCTTGGTCTACTGAATAGTGTTTTACCGTCAAATGTAGCAGCGCGTGTTTCTGGCGGAACACCATTCAACGCCATCTTTAGCCTTTGAATTATGGCTTCTAATGCAAAATCGACCTTAAATCTTGGACCCCCAACGATCACGAATGCATCCATTTCAGTATCTATTTGCAATTTATTTTTTATAGCCTGAACTTCTTCGCTGTTGATACCATACGCTGGTAACTCATCAGAATGAAAGACGCCTTTCAGTCCATAAAATCTAACCAGCTCACTAAGTTGCTTTCCTATTCGTATATCGGGATATGGTTCAAATCCTATCATACCTCCGAAACCCCTTATCCTGATTGCCTTGAAAACGCTACTGTTTTCTAGGAGTGAATTTGTCACTACTTTTGAAGAAGACTTGGCTAAGATGTCTGTCACATCTTCAATTCTGTCACCAATTTGTTTTTCAACATCTTTTCTCTCTCTTAGTTTCTGGGCAATTGTAATCAGGCCATGCTGCCTGAGCATTTCATATTCTATTACTTTTACTAGCTGGTCCAATCGCTGCACACCCTTTACCTCAACCACCGCTCCATTATCTACGGAGATATTAACATCCTGTCTAATGCTTCCTAGTCCTCGTGCTACTCTCTTACTTGCACGTAAAAGCCTGCCCAGGGTAAGTGCAATCTGCATTACTTCCTCAGGTGTGCAAGTCACTGGTTCGAGTGCAATTTCAACTAGTGGCACTCCTAATCTGTCCAGTCCGTACTCCCTAATTGTGCCGTCGTCTAAAATCAATTTGCCGGCGTCCTCTTCAAGGCATATACTTTGCACTTTCACTCTTTTTTCTTTAATGTCAATATATCCACCATTGGCAACTAGAATTGTTCGCTGAAACCCGCCTGTGTTTGAGCCATCAATTACGATTTTACGCATAACATGGAGCTCATCGCCGATATCCGAATGAAGAGCTAGGGAAATTATCAGTGCAGTTTCGAGCGAACCCTTATCAACATCGTGTGGGGGTTCCTCGTCGGCCTCAACTAAGCAACTAGAAGTTGCTGACGCGTGATACTTTATCGTACGCATCTTTTTGAACTCGAATAGGGCTGCAGGATCATACGAACCTAATTCGCTCTGTGCTGGTCGCAATTTACGAATGAATGTCACGCCATACTTTTCTGTCTCTTTAGATCTACAGCTACAAAATAGTTTGCTAGTGGTAGCTAACTGCTGATGAATTTCAACCCCGACTTTAAGATTAATGGCTATTGGATCTATTGTCAAAGATACAAGCTCAAATTTGTCCTGGACATCTTTTAAGCTTACCTATCAGATAGGTATAGACATCGTTATTTCATTCGCAATATTTTCCTGCATCAATATCGTGGTGGATCTAATGTCTTTGCTGTTTGCGAGGGCCCACATAGCTTTTACGGTGGCAGTCTCTGCCATCATGTCTGACAACGGTATTACACCAATATCCAGGAGATCCCTGCCAGTCTCGTATACAGTCATTCTCGTGCTTCCCCAGATACATTGCGAAGTCATAAAGACCAGTGTCCCTGATTCAACTGCGTTTCGGATATGTGGAAAGCACTCTTTACTAACATGTCCCAGCCCTGTTCCTTCAAGGATAATTGCCTTATAACCTGCTGCCACCGCATGAGCTATGAACTCTGGATTAAATCCAGGATAGTATTTTAGTAGTACAGCTCTTTTGTCAAAATCCGGTCTAACTAGGAGCCCATTAGTGTTATTACGCTTCTTAAGTTTTAGCCCAGGTTGTTGCAATTGCATTTCAAGTATTTCACCTCTGATTAAAGCTATAGGCACTCTATCTATTGATTCAAAAGCGTCACGCCTGCTCGTATGATTCTTTCTTACCCTAGTACCAAGATGACAAGCAATTACGTCATCCGAAGGGCTAGCATGCATACTAACAAAAACTCCGCCTAGATCAGACTTTACAGAAAATATCGTTGCTCCTATAAGATTCAGCGCTGCATCTGATGATGGTCTATCAGAGGATCGCTGTGAGCCTACTAGTACAACAGGAATAGGCAAGTTTTGCAAAGCAAAACTTAGTGCAGATGCCGTGTAGTGCATGGTGTCGGTTCCATGGGAAACTATTATCCCTTGATATTTCCCCGATACAACCTTCTCCTTTATTCTAGTAGCAATAATAGTCCAGTCCGCAGGGTTCAGATTTTCGCTATATTTATTTAACAATACCTCAGGCTCAATTGAGGCATAATTTTTTAGTTCAGGTACAGAACCATATATCTCGGCTGCCGAAAGAACTGCGCTAACACCTCCTGTCCGATAATCTACTTTGCTTGCGATCGTGCCGCCAGTTCCTATAAGCGCAATTTGGGGAAGTGTCTTACTCTGATCATTTTGGTTGGTTGATTGATTGATTTTGTACTCCTTGCCTACTCGTTTAAACGAATCTACAAAAGTTACATGGTTCGTAGCGGGCACATCATGGACATCTCGGATTGGTTCTGTTATTTTAGCAATCGATTGAACTTTATCCGTTGCGATTCCTATGTTGTAACCGCTTCTTAATTTGATAACAATATGATTTTTGTCCGCTGATTCGTAACGCGGCATCAAAATGCCTGTAAACTCGTTCTCAGAGGTCTTGATTGTAAGAGTGTCGCCTACGGCAACGTTTTGTTTCCGAAGCAACTCTGCGCTCTTTTCCTTGTATCCTGTTAAATTGTCCTGATCTCTGACGGACAATCCTAGTTCCTAGCTCAGTGTGATCTTTTTTCTATATATTAACAAAACTGTGGCAAATAGTGATTATCATAGTCACGCTACTTCACTTTATAGCTGCATAGATTCAAATAAAAGAAGGATCGAAAACCGCGCGGTGGTGGACCTCAACGGGAACGTTCAATAATCGCTATGCTTCTTGCCTCTAGAATATCCAGGACAGCCTCCTCAAGATCGTACTTTGTTATTTGCCCAAAATCCCAAGCGTCGATGAATCTCTTGTACTCTTGTTCTAGTATTTTTGCTGTCTCTTGGAATTCTACCATTTTCTCTGGACTATCTGGTGCTCTATAGCCTTTAGCAATCATAATTGGACATCTTTTGTCCCCTTCGAGTGGGATATACCACGCATCCTTTGCGAATTCATAACGCCGTGTGCTAAGAGTGTTGTACATACGCATAAGTTCATCGTTTGACAGCTTTTGCAAGTCAAAGAGCCATCTTTCCTTCTCCAATTTGAACAAAGTCTTATCCTCGTTCATTCTCGTTTCGACATAAGTAGTTCCAAACACCAATTGTACTTATACCTATAGACAGACATCTAAAAATACATTTTCTTCAAATTTTCTACAGTTGACTACAATCTAACACGTCTCTTGGTTGTATCGAACATTTCAGCACTAAATCTTAGAACCTAATGGCTTGATTCGGAATGGTTCATAAAAATCGCTTTGATTCTTTCAATTCCCTTTATATCATCGACAAATTCAGCAGTTTGGGTAGAGACTAGATCTTTCCAATCTCTGTCGGATGCCATCCTAAACCTAATTTCTGTACCAGATAGCTCATTCCGTCTATAAAGACCAGGTTGGATGACCTCAATCCCCCTTTCTTTATACAGCAGACGGGTAAAGAAATCATTTGAAAAAACCGATTGATATTTAGGAACCATAATGTCAAGCTGGTACGCAATATTCTTTTAATATCAATCCCCAGTTCCGCATCGAGCGAATCCTTTATCATTTGAATCCGTTCACCAGCAGTAAATGGATTCCTGAATTCATGACTTAGCTGTGCGCTACCTATCACAATTACAAGCTCTTCAACCTTTTCTAGAGCAAACTTGATCGTTGCTACGTGTCCTAAATGAAATGGTTGGAATCTGCCTACAAATATACCACGCGACATTAGATACTCAACGTTATATACTCACATTATTCTCGATAATTTAAAGTAATTTTGCTATTTTAGGAAAAGATCAATTTGTCCGACGGGTTCTATTCAAGAAAACAACGATAATAACAACGATATTTGTTGTTAGTATGATTATTTTATGTATCCGTTGTAGAGCAGAATTTTTATCTTTCCATATCTACAAGAATGGCAGATCTTTGTGCTAACAATCGACGGAGCCTATGGTGAAGGTGGAGGACAAATTCTGCGTAGCGCCGTTTCATTATCTGCAATAACTGGGAAGTCTATAGAGGTGATCAATATCCGAGCAAAACGTTATAATCCTGGGCTCAGACCGCAGCATCTGCAAGCAACTAGGGCTGTTGCCGAGATATTCCGTGCAAGGGTAGAAAATCTGAAAGTCGGTGCCGAATGGATACGGTTTATTCCAAAACCTGACAACTATGAAGGAGGCGAGTTAGAAATCGATATCGGAACCGCCGGTAGTATTCCGATGATATTGCAAACAATTATTCCCGCTGTGGCGTTATCAGACAAAAGCCTAAGTGTTCGGATTACTGGTGGTACTGATGTAAAGATGAGCCCTACTACTGATTATCTGCGCTTTATCGTGCAGAACGCGTATAAAACTATAGGAATAAATTTCAGCCTAGATGTCCTCAAAAGAGGATACTACCCAAAGGGTGGAGGAATAATACAGGCAGAAATTGGTCCCTGTAGAAACATAAGCTCATTTGATCTCTTGAATAGACGGAACGTAGAACCTAAAATTGCGAGTGTATGTTGCCAACTCCCAAAAAACGTTGCAGAACGACAGATTTCTTCTGCTCTGCTAAGATTAGAAAGGCACGGAGTTCGTTGTAATGTTTATTCTTCCTCGTTTGAATCCTCATTATCCCCTGGTACTTCGATTTTGGTGTACTCTGAATCCGATTTTGGCCCATTTATCGGTGGTGATTCGGTCGGGGCACGGGACAAATCAGCCGAAAAAGTAGGGGAAGAAGCTGTGCAGAATTTTTTTGAAAGCTACGATGCCAACGTCCCAATTGATCGATTTCTTGCAGATATGCTCGTAATCCCTCTAAGTCTAACAAAGGGAAAATCACGATATAGGATAGGAATAGTGACCGACCATCTTAAGACGAATCTGCACGTTGTAAGCCAAATAGTAGGATGCAAATATCAAATTCAACCCGCAGAAAAAAGTTACATTGTTACTATTGAAGGTCGTCGTTTGCCAGAGTAGTCCTGGTTCTAGTAGTAGCAAATAATATAGTATCAATTGTTAATCATGGATAATGCCCACCAAATTCGAAGCTCTGCCTGCCCGAGCGCGAGCAAGCAGACGAAAAGCAGCAGTGTGTATAGCGAGCGGTGGACTTGATTCTATTTGCACAGCTGCCTATTTGAAAGAAGTAGAAGGTTACAACGTTTACATGCTCACCTTTGCATACGGACAGCGAGCAAGATATGAAATTCAAGCGGCAAAACGTTTCGCAAGGATTTTGAAGATTGCAGATCATAGAATCGTTGATATCGCGTTTATGAAGGCGATTTATGGAAGTTCAAACGTCTTAACAGACACACAACAAGTTTTACCCCAACATTTCGATTATAGTCTCGTTGTCCCACTGAGAAATGCGGTATTCATCACAATTGCAAGTGCGTGGGCTATGAGCATTGGTGCAGAACTAGTAGCATACGGTGCGCATACTGGAGACAAACGATATCCAGATTGTCGTGCAAGTTTCATAAGGTCAATTACGAATACAATAAATCTGGGCGAGTCGGACGGTATAAAATCAGGAACGAGACAAAAGATAACTGTGTGGTCTCCTGCAATTAACGGTATAGATAAGTCCGATTTGTTGAGTAAAGGCTATAAACTTCTAGGCGATCGAATTTTCGATACATGGAGCTGCTATTCCAGGGGGGTAAAGGAAAAAAGTAAAAATCCTATCCAGTGTGGCAGATGCGAATCGTGTATAAATAGGAAGATTGCAATAAGCAACGCAGGCTTAGAGGATAGAACACGTTATGCTAAAGAACCCTAATACAATCCAACTTAGCGAAATATTCACTAGTGTCGAAGGAGAGGGCATCTTGTTTGGTACCAAAACATTGTTTGTGAGAATGGCTGGATGTCATCTCCAATGTCGATGGTGTGATACTAGACATGCTTTACCAATGTATAGTGGCAATAGATATTCCCTTGACTACGTAAAGAAGTTAATCGCAGATTATCTACAGCCCTATACCTACAAGGTTAATTTTACAGGAGGTGAACCGTTAGTTCAGTACGAGGCAGTCATAGAGCTTGCCAAATTCGTTAGAGAGAGAGGACTTAGGACTTACTTAGAGTCAGCATGTTATGACTCCGACAGGTTTGGAAAACTCCTTCCGTATATAGATATTTGTAAAGTAGAGTTCAAGATGAGCGATTCCAAGGTAGTTGAAATGGATCATTATGACAATTTATTGCAGAATGAAATTAGGTGCTTAAGGACATCTGTTAGAAACCGCAAAATCACATACATCAAAATTGTAGTGACTAATTCGTCCGAGACTAAAGAGTTCACAGAACTTGTAGAAAATATCTTCCAACATGTAAGTCCTGCAGAAATTAATGGGTTTGTAATACAGCCAAGCAATAGAATAGACGAACCAACAACAGAACGTCTGTTGAAATTATACGATATAGTTTGTCCCCACTACCAAGAGGTAAGGATTATACCTCAGTTACATAAACAAATAGGGGCTAGATAATAAAAGATGATGCGGCCAGATGAGAAGATAAACACAGAAAAAGTAGAAACAACACATAAGAAAAAAATCGAAAAATTGCTAAGAGAACTGTTAATAGAGATAGGCGAAAATCCAGACCGAGAAGGCTTAATTGGGACTCCGGCACGTATGGCGCAGATGTACGAGGAGATATTCGGTGGATATAAAATAAACTCAGAGCTCGATGTAAGCTTCACGGAAGCTGCAGATGCAATTATCGCTAAAGATATCCAATTTTACAGTATGTGTGAACATCATATGCTTCCATTTTTTGGAAAGATACACATAGCATATGTTCCCGCTGGTAAAGTGTTTGGAATATCGAAATTGGTCCGCCTTGTTGAAAAATATGCACGTAGAATGCAAATTCAGGAGAGGCTGACAAGAGAGATTGCAGATGAGGTAATGAGGAGGGGAGTGAAAGGCGTTTTGGTCATAGCGGAAGGTGAACATCTGTGCATGAAAATGCGTGGTGTTAGAAATGGAAGTCTAATACTGACAGAGGCTGACCGTGGCATAATGGAACAGAAGGAAATTCGGGAACATGTCCTTGCACTCCTTTATAATTCAAAACCAGAATTACAGGGAATGTGAACCTAAGAGAGTACGCAATCAAAAAGTTATTGGCATTAGCGACAAGAAGGCTTATAATAAAGTAGTTATAGGTAAAAAGAATGGCGAGTACAATCTTTAGAGTACAGTCACACAAATTTAGCCAAGACAATATTCAAACTACATTAGTATGTTCCAAATGTGACGAAATATTTTCTAAAGAATTTCCTCTGGACCTTGAAGGCCAGACTATCGAATTCAAGTGTCCAGTATGTGGCTCTCCTGGCGAGGCCGATCTTCCATACAAAAGTGCCGAAGAGAGAGAGGAGTTGGAAGAAGACTTTGAAGAGGTGGAGGAAGAAGAAGGCGAAGAAGAATTTGAGGAAGACTATTAATTATTGCTTCAAAATATCGATATATCAGCTATCTGCTAGCCTTTGATCCTAATTTGCCCAATTGCGCCAACAGCGCAGCTAACTGAATTTCCGGATGAGCACCTACTGCGAGTCTGTAATCGTATTCTGCCATTAGAGCTGCAAATTCATCAGGACGATCCAATTTCATATCATACGCCTCCTGGTTAGCATATTTGAGAAAATCATTTTCAGACATCCCGTACACATTTGTTAATTCAAATAGTTTGACCCTCGCATCAGTGAATTTGCCAGTAAGAGCTAGTTTAATAACTTCTCCGACTTTGGATTTGCCTGAAAGCCCTCTCGATGCAATTACATTGGCGAGTGATACGGTCCCCATTCCCGCGGAGGCCTGTAGTATGTTAATAGAGTGACGCAAGTCTCCCGAGGTCGCATCATAGATCTGTGAGAGTGCTTTTTCTTCAAATTTAGCTCCTTCGTTTTCACAGATAGTTTTTAGGTGTCGTACTAGGTCTTCTTTTGCCAATCTTGTAAATCGAAAAACTACACACCTACTCTGCAGAGGCTCAATTATCTGAGACAGATAATTACAAATAATAATGAAGCGAGTTGTTCTCGAGCTGTCTTCAATGATCCTCCTTAGGGCCGTCTGCGCTTCAGAAGTCATTTCATCTGCTTCATCAAGTATAATTATTCTAAACGCTTTTTCGTCCCTGTTACCAGTAATTAGCTTCATAACCGCTGCGAATTCCTTAACCCTCTCCCGAACCATCTTGATCCCTCTTTCGTCAGATGCATTTAATTCGAGAGTATCCCTCTGCCATTCTTCTCCTAACAACTGTCGTGCGATACACAAGGCGGTCGTAGTCTTTCCCACTCCCGGAGGACCTGCAAATAACAAATGCGGAAGCTCATCTGGAATATTGATAAGTTGATGCAGAGCGCTGACAATTTCTTTTTGGTTTATAACTTCATCTAGTGTTAACGGGCGATATTTCTCAACCCACATCAGGTTTGAGAGATTTTTGTTTATTGGTGGCATATATGCTCGAATAGCTGACTATTTTTATATCATAATAACTTAACTAACTAACTCGCCTTGCGTTTTAGCTCACAGCTTAACAAAAGCTGTCTTGACAAAAGATATAACGATCAATAAATATATACTCAATACAGTTAGATTGGCTAGTAATACTTCAGATAATGAGGTCGAAATTATTCAAGGTGCTTATCGTATGGAATATTTAATGGAGGATGTTAGGATATCTTACAAACGAGATGTAAATGTTTCTGTAGGCGGTGTCACGATCGACGCAAAGGAAGGTGATATTTCATCCCTTCCTAGATGGGTAGCAAGAATTTTGTTGGAACAAGGTACGGTTGAGATTCCAGATAACCACGTCTCTGCATATATTTCCAGAGCTTTGAATCGCGAAAGAATAGCAAAGCCTCATGATCTCTCTGGAATAGATATCGATTTTTACATAAGGGTTAATGATTATCTAGAGGGTTTGAAGGAAAGAGAAAGGGAAAATTTGATAGTTTCAATGAACTCGTTCATAGCTTCTCGTCTCGAAAAAATTGTTAAACTCGCAGCCGCATCTCCTCTTTCACCAGAATTAAAAGAGAAACTCTCAGCTGAAGAAACTGAACTCTATATTCTTGTTCACAATTCTTCTTCGGCATTCAAGCAGAGAGTGTTAAAGAAATTTGTCTGAACAACAAACTTTAGCGGCATTATCTAATAATTTAGAAAAGTTTTTACGGGCATTTAAAGATAAAGACGGGACCTACAAGTATTTTAATAGTATTAACCATATGATGGCTTCTAACTCAGTTTCACTTGTAGTTGATTATATTGATTTCGATACATTTAGACCTGAACTTGCGAAGCAAATCACACATAATCCAGACGAAATGCTAGAGGCATTTAACGCAGCGGTGTTATCAATTCTAACTGAAATCCACCCAGATTATGCATTAGAAATACGAGATAAAATCAAAGTTAGAATAGGAAATTATACTGTGCAGAAGGGCTTGCGGGATATAAATGCTGAGGTAATTGATAAGTTAATTGGAGTTTCGGGCATGGTTGTTAGGTCCTCCGAGGTCAAACCACTTGCCAAGAAGATCGGCTATCGCTGCCTGAACTGTAACACCATTACCGAAGCTCAGCTGAAAGGGCTTGTGCTGAAAAAACCTTTGAAGTGCATAAACTGTTCGGAGAAAGAGCTTGAAATGGATCCAGAAAATAGTATTTTTAGTGACTTTCAAATGGTAAGGCTTCAGGAATTGCCCGAGGATCTTCCAGCTGGTCAGCTCCCACATTATGTAGAAGTGACAGTTATGGGTGACCTCGTTGATCAATGTCGCCCTGGGGATAGAATTATGTTAACAGGTATAGTCAGGATAGAGCAAGACCAGATCTCCCCGCAAATAAAGACTAGCCTCTTCCGGTTACGTATGGAAGGAAATAACATTGAATACCTTGGGGGACGGGCCGGCACCAAGGAGATGCGAACTATCGAAAGAATTGCAATCAGCACAGAAGATGAAAAACAGATCTTGGCTATAGCAAGCAAGCCTGATGCTTACGACAAACTTATAGCTTCATTTGCTCCCCATGTTTATGGTCATGAAGTAATCAAAGAAGCAATTTTATTATTAATAGTAGGATCTGTAACAAAAAAACTAGAAGACGGATCAACCCGGAGAGGAGATCTCAATGTGTTCTTGGTTGGCGATCCCGGCACTGCAAAGTCGGAAATGTTAAAGTTCGCTGCTAAAATTGCACCGAGGGGCCTTTATACCTCGGGACGAGGTACGACAGCAGCAGGTCTAACCGCTGCCGTGATTCGCGACAAGTCTGGGATTATGATGCTCGAAGCTGGGGCTGTGGTCTTAGGAGACCAGGGTTTGGTTTGTATTGATGAGTTTGATAAAATAAAGCCTGAAGACCGTTCAGCACTACATGAAGTAATGGAACAACAGACTTGCTCTGTAGCAAAAGGAGGTATTGTTGCGACATTAAATGCACGAACTTCTATCTTATCGGCAGCGAACCCGCTCTATGGGAAGTATGATCCATTCAAGAATATAACAGAAAATGTAAATTTACCCATTCCACTTTTGACTCGATTTGACATCATTTACGTGGTTAGAGACACTCCAGAGAAAGAGAAGGATAGCCGTGTGGCGAGTCATATTTTGGAACTTCATCGTGATTCAGGACGTGCAGCGCATCCTGCGATCGACATAGATCTGTTCAGCAAATATCTTGCATTTTCGAAACAGATTGAACCACGCCTAACGATTGAAGCAATCGATATCATTAGAAGTTATTACATGAAAATGAGAAATGTCGACTCCGAAGGTATGATCACCGTTACACCCAGACAGCTTGAAGGTCTGATTAGACTATCTACGGCGAGGGCGAGATTGTTGCTAAAAGACAAAGTGGAAGCCGATGACGCGGAACGTGCAATTTATCTTGTTCAAAGAATGTTAGAAACTGCAGGCGTCGATGTCAATACAGGAAGGGTAGATCTAGGCGTACTTCATGGCAAACCTCACAGCGAGATCTCCAAGTTGAAAATATTCATGGAAGTTTTTAATGCACTTTCTGGGCAAGATAAAAACGATGTAGAAGAAAAGAATTTCACGAATGAGCTTGCAAAGACAGGGAAATTCACTGAGGAGGAGGCAAGAACTTTTATCAAAAAGGCTATGCAAAACGGACAAATATACGAAAGGAAACCCGGCTTTTACGCCAAAGCGTAAACAGGTATTTGGAAAGTAAGAGTGACCTAATAAAATTCGATTGCATTTATCATCAGAATGCGGATTGTCATACTAATCAGTCAGTTTGAGACTATCTTTAGTTGTCCTTTCATTCTCACTCAAGCTCACGTACAGATGATAAATATCTCCAGTATTACTACTAGAATAATTCCAAATAAGAGGGTTTATTGGCAATAGTCTAAATGTAGATTTTTGTTTCTCTTCCAGTACCTCGTATACTAATTGGCCGATAATGATTTGATCGGGTTTTGCGAGCGCAGTCATCTTGGTTGCGATGCTCATAGTATAACCTAGTATATCGAGTTGGGCCTTTTTTGACACAATTTTTCCATCTATCCTGAGAGTCTCCCATCCATATTGTACTACAGCATTCTCGCCAACGTCTATTCCGATTCTTACATTGAGCTCAGGATAATCATATTGATTTAGTATCGGATTTAGCCCCTCCCGTATAACTTTGATCATAGAGCAGGCGCAATTCACCGCGTTAATAGACGGTAGATATAAGTCACGGGAGTCAACCACAAAAAAAGCTAGGATTGCGTCACCGACGTATTTTAGTACATATCCGCCGTATGCCGCTATCATCAAGGACATTTCCTGACTAAAAGCCTGGATTATCGTCGCAAGCCTATCTACAGGAAGCGTCATTAGCAGTCTAGTTGAATCCACCAAATCTGCGTGCAGAATCACTAGAGTAACCTTGGACTTGGTATAGATCCGCAAAATGTCTTGGGTCTCTTCCATTGAGATGTTGAATTCAGATCCAACTTTAAGAGCCCCCCACATTCTGGATTGTGCTAGTTTAATAGCTTTATTGATGTTAACTACTTCATCAAGATAAAACTTGCTTAGTAGTGGAGCGTCAGAGACATTTTTGGCGGTTATTTTTCTTCTTTCTTCTTCGCTGTTTTCTTTTTGAATAATTCGCATAACCTCCTCTTGGGTCATGTCCAACTCAAGAGCAATTATGTCTGGCATTATTCCGGAATTATACAAATTAAGTACAGTCTGTTTCTGCTCTGTAGTTAAATTATTTCACTCCTAGTTATCATAACAATCAAAATTGCGAATTATAAGTATAGCTTTGATCAGTAAAGCAGAGTGATTTTATCTAAGACGGGTTATCGACAACCCGTGCACATAATCCCGCATATGCCTAAGCATACGTAACGTACATTAATTTGTGACTCTCGATTTACAGCAATGCGAATGCTTGCAGGATAACAATATCCAAGAGGCACTTGCTTTGCCGTCTTATCGATGTGCGGATATTATTGTAGCTTGATTATCTCATCTCAGGTTCCATTCGTTGAAAGCATATAGTATTTGCTACTATTTCCAGATTCAAATTGTATGATATCTCCAGCTGATATTGGATTTGAAATAATTTGTTTAGGTACTGAAGAAAGCTAGATCCTGCCACTATGCTCTTGGCTTCCTCTTTGAGCGGCATATTGTGATATTTTTGCAGCGCACCGACTACTGCCAAGGTACTAATTTCTTCCACCAGGTCTACCAAATCCATAAACATCGAATTTCGACTGTAGACTCTAAGTATTGCCAATATAAGAGATACACTCATTCCATGCGCATATATAATGT
>WNGL01006012.1_pt1 | contig 21729 bp, 28 predicted proteins | sample 5400591 | NCBI WGS metagenome assembly WNGL01 (sample SAMN13153377, study PRJNA577476) | soil metagenome | isolation source: 80 cm soil or saprolite under Garry oak tree replicate 1 | place: USA:California | collected 2016-06-15 | reverse complement strand
AGGTCGCTTTGCTAAACGACGCCCTCTTGCGAAGGCTTTCCGGACAGGTTCCGGGCGCATAGCTCAGTTGGTAGAGCAGATGACTCTTAATCATCGGGTCCCAGGTTCGAGCCCTGGTGCGCCCACCAAGCTTTTCAAGGTGTTAGCCTGAAACGGAAGCGGAACGGTCGGGCCGGTTTGCAGCGCGGTTTGCAGTTTTTGTTCTCTAACCGTACTGCGCAACCAGCTTCACAATCGCCTGTTCGGCAAGTTCTGACTGGCCACCAAGGTAGTGCGCCTTCGGAATTTCGTCGAAGTCGCGCGGGCTGTGTCCGGTGATCGCTGCTATCTGCGGAGTGGTGCACCCCGACAGTGCGAGGCGTGTCACCGCGGTCCCGCGTAGGTCGTGAAAGTGCAAATCAGCGTCGCCGAGCTTCGCACGATCGAAAGCCGTGCCCCACGATGCGCGGAACCCGTCGCTTGTCCACGCCTTGCCGTACGTGTTGCGCAGGATAGTGCCTTCCGCTTTTTCCGGGCGCCGCGCGTCGAGCACGATTTTCAGCGGTGCACCGACCGGGATCACAATTCGCTTTTTCTTTTTTCCGCGTCGTTGCTTGTTCGGCTGCAACCTTATGTGTGTGCCGTCGTATTGAGACCAAGCGATGTCGATCAACGTCCCCTGACGCTGGCCGGTCCAGAGCGCGAGCAGCAACGCGAACTGCAGTTCGGGGGAGGCGACTTGGCAAAATGCCGTGATGTGCTCGGGTAGCCAAATGATTTCGGCGCGATCGGCTTCGTATAGCCGGCCGCCGCGCTCGCAAACGTTCACAGCGATAAGCCCGCGATCCTTGGCAACCGAAATCACCCTTGCCAAGACGGTCCACGCATAGTCAGCTTTGCGGGGATTGGTGGCCATGCCGTCGCGCCATTCCTTGAACTTGCCACGCGCCCGCCGATCCTGCACGACCGAGAGCGGCATAGTCCCGAAGGCGAAATGACACGTTGACAGTCAACGGCCGCCTTGGCTCAGCGAGAGCGGGCGGCCGTTTCGTTTTTCAGGTGACTTCGAGGCGCCTGATTCTCGAAACATCGACTTCCCGAACCGCGTGCCAAGCATCATAAGTCGCTTGCATCCGCAACCAGGACTCAGCGCTTCCGCCAAATAGTGCCGCGACCTTAACCGCAACCGAAGCCGACAGCGGCTTGTTGCCGGACAGAATATCGTGCAAGTGCTGACGGGAAATACCAAGCTGACCCGCGATCTTCGTTTTAGGCACTCTTACGTCAAGGAGGATGTCATCGATCGCGGCGCCGGGATGAGAAGGCGCGCGGTTCTTGTCACGGATGGCCTTATATTCGGTCATGACTGGCACTCCTTAGTGATACTGTTCAAAGTCGACACGATAGGCATCTGTTCCCTCAAACTCGAAGGTCAGGCACCACGGGCCGTTGACATGCACCGAATAACGTTTCGGCAAGCCACGCAACGGATGGAAATCATATCCGGACCGGTCCATATCCTCCGGCGTCGTCGCGCTGTCGAGAACATCAAGCCGAATGCGAATGCGCTTGTGCATTTTGGCGTCGATCTTGGCCGTCGCCGCCTTTTCGAAAAGCTCGGCAAGACCCTTGTGCTTAAAGCTTTTGATCATGCCGGCGTGTGTACGTGTGTGTACAGACCGTAAACAAAAGGCTTACACATGTCAACATCTAGCTGACAGTCACTCCCGACCCCAGTGGGCCAAGGAACGTAATAGGATACCGCCGACGTTACGCCGTGTTGACAGTCCGCATTTTTGCGGACAATCATCTAAGTATTTGATATTGCAATAGAATTAGAAATGTGCTCTTATGAAAAAGGGACCATATCTCGTCGGCGAGTTACCGCGGCTCGGACTCGCGCTGGGCGTGGACGTTCGCACGGTGGTATGGGCGACCGTCTTCCGCCCGGACTATTCTTGGCTCGATGCGGGGGTCTTCGACCGCAAGGGAGAGCTGAAGCACGATCGCGGCGTCGTTGACGCGCCCGGACTGTATGCGCTGGGGCTGCCATATCTCCGTCGCCGGAAGTCGAGCTTCATACACGGCGCCGAGGACGACGTGCGGGAGCTCGGCATGCATCTCGCTGACTACCTCGATCGGACCGCGCGAGGTCGAATTAAGGTCAAAAATTCCAGGTCGCCATGGCGATAGGCGCGGCGTTTTACAAACGGCGCGATGATGGAATAGTGCCGCTGATTTGCCCGACGTGTCAAAATGTTTTCGCGGGTATCGCTCAAAGCATCCAGGCCGCGACCACCATGCTACTTTGCATGGGGTTGTTTTCGATATTTTAGTCGGGAGCGAGAACCGCGTCGGCCTTGCCGCTGTCTTTCCCGATGATGGTCGCAGGATGGCTTGCCTGGCCGTAGCTCGCGGGCCGAGGAGCCTGTCACGCCGCGAGGGGTTCGGCTTCCAGTCCGTCTTCGCTTTCGCTTCGCTCAAGCTACGCCGGACTTGGGTTCGCCCTGACGGTCTTGCGTGGCTTGCCAAGCCGTAGCTCGCGCGCCGCGCAGCCTATTTGGTCGCTATCAGGGGAAAAACGGAGGAACGGAGATCTCAAAGTTGCAATCCGATGGTGAAATCGAGCTCCGTCAACGACGTGCAACATGCAGTCGCTCACGGTTTGTCAGAAGGGCAAATTGCCCTCGATCGTGAAATAAGAAGGGATAGCGTGCTAATCGGTGGGCTTATGATCGCAGACGGCGATCCGCCATAAACCGTCAGCCTCATAACCTGAAGGTCATAGGTTCAAATCCTATCCCCGCAACCAAGTTCTAAGCCCTTGAAGACGTGATGTTTTCGCGAGCTTTTTGCTGCCCGAATTTTGAGCCGAAATTTCGTTCGTGGAAGCGTCGTGGAAGCGACAGGAGGAAAGTCGCAGCGAAAATCGGCGGGGTTGGGCGCGACGTAATGACTCAATTGTGATGGGAGAGGCGTTAGGCAGGGGTAATCGTACCGACAGTTTGAATCCCTTTCGCTCCGCCAGTCCAGATCAGAACTGCGAACGCCGCCCGTAGCCGATTTTACGCCCGAAATGGCGGCGAGCGTTCTGAGCAAATCGCTCTTCGATCCCATGATGCGGACCTTGCGGTCGGCAACCTCAACTCTCTGGGCCAAGGCACGCAGATGGTCGCGGCGATGGCCGCCGCCATCGATCCGCATCCGTTGCCGGGCCGTGGCTGCGAACTTGCGTAGCATCGTCGTGGTAATGGGTTGCTGAGCCGCGCTTTCCAATGCGACCTGGGCACGCATGTCGGCCTGGGACTGATCCCGGATCGCCTTCAAACCGGCGAGACGTTCCTTCAGAGCCGGGTCGTTCAGATCGGCGACACCGCTCTCGATGGCGTCGTAGAGCCGCTTGAGACGGAGGTCAGCCTCCGCGGCGCGTTTGTTGAGCTCGGTGATATGCTCGCGCCGCCGCTCAGTGCGCTCCTGGCGGCGGTCCAGCATGGAGGCGAGAACTTCCTCCAGCCGCTCGGGAGCCAGCAGGCGGTGCTCGATATGCCCGGCAACGAGGTTGTCCAGCTTCTCCATCGGCACGCTTCGCCCGATGCATCCGGTCTCGCCCTGCCGGGCCTTGGTCGAGCAGGTGTAGTAGCGGTAGCGGCTACCCGTGCCGGTCCGGAGCGTCATCGCGCCCGCGCATTTGGCGCAGAAGCAGATGCCGGTCAGCAGAGTAGGCCTGCTGACGATGCGAGCCGGCGTAACTTTCGGATTGCGCGATCGCAGATGCGCCTGCACGGCGTCGAACGTGACCTTATCGACCAGGGATGGGACCTCGACGGGGACGATCTCGCCGACCGGCTTCAACTCCTTGCTCTTGCTGCGCTTGTTGAACTCGTGGCGGCCGATATAGGTCGGCCGGGCCAGGATGCGGTGAACCTGTCCGATGCCCCAGCGTCCGCCGTCGCGCGTGAAGATGCGTCTGACGGACTGGCGCTGGTCCGGCCTCTTCGCGGCAAGCGGTCTTGCTCGGTATCGGGCAAACTATGGGCGGATGGCGCTTGGATTATTGATATGATGCATGTCTTGAGTAAAACGTATGGCAAGTGTGTTTGGGATAAGGCGCAAAAACTAAATACGCTCCAACCATATGCACCCAGCCGACGGCGGTGCTTTTAACTTGCCGTCCTAATCGAGCGTTTAAAGTCTACTCCACGCTACGATATTTCCCTCCGCCGAAACCGTGCTTCGCGCGTCAGCGGGCCTGCAATTCCTCCGCACGCCGATTGCTCACGGCTGCATCTGTCAACGACCGCCGAACCGCCGTGCACGCGTTGCAAACAGTGCGCTCGGCCAGCGGTGCGGATGGCAACCGGACGGCATTGTGTGCGCCGCCGACCGCATGATTTACGGATTTGGGGCTGTCGATTGCAGTTCCGATGTTCATTCAGCAGCGGAAGTATAACGGACGTCGCGGCACTTCGCATTTGTCTCACTTCCGGCCTCATGCATTGCAGCAATAGCGTCCAATTCGATCACCTCGTCGGCGCTGACGAGCAGTGCTGGTGATGTGATCAGGCACCGTAGACGCTTATTTTTCCCGCGCGTTTTCCCGCGCGTGCTGGTCGAACACGCTCAGCACGGCGAGCGTCATGGCCTCAACCCCGGTCTCGATGGTCGGCTTCGGCACCGGCGCGAACAAGGGCGAGTGGTTGCCCGGCAGCTGCGGACCTTCGCCCTCGCGGGCGGCAGCGACGCGCTCCGGCTCGTAGACGCCGATTCTGAAGAACATCAAGGGCACGCCAGCGTTGATGAACTCAGAATAATCTTCGCTGGGCGTGACGGGCGGCGATGGCCTGAACTTGTCGCCGAACGCCGCTTTCAGCACTTTTTCTGCCGTGGCAACCACGCCGGGATCATTGATCACGGCCTTGGCGCCCTATATCCAAAGCCGTCGAACCTGAATTTCAATCTGGTGCCCCACGGCTGTTGACGGCTGTGCTGAAGTAGCATCTGGCGGCGTGTCAGGAGCACGTCGAGCTGTCCCTATTTCGCGTTGATCTGTTCGACGATCGCATGCGCGCGGGCAACATCGCTTACGTCGGCCTGGAAGGTCAGCGTGCACTTGCCGCGTGCCTCGACTTCGCGCGCGGTCGCTGCCATCTCCTTCTCCAGTAGATCGACGAGGGGGATGTCGAAGCCGGAATTGGACCAAGCGCAGGCTTTCTTCCATCACCAAACTCGCTTTCCACGGCATCCACACCTCCCGCTCAAAAAGCGAAAAGTGTAACCCATGCGTCCGGTACGAAATGTCACCTATGTCGCGGGCTGCTCACCCCACGATGAATGGCCGCCGCTGCTACCATGCCGAGGGTGTGGTTGAACGGGACGGATCTCAAGGTCGTTCTTCAGCCGTGCGAAACCAACTGCCGCAGCGAGTTGCTGCGAAATTTTTCGCCAGCCCAGCCCGGCATTGAGCAAAAATCTGACTCACCGTTGATCGCAGGGGACGCGAGGCTCGCGAAGTGCTGTGACAAGATCACCTCTGGCTCACGATGCGCGCTCGGTCGAGGTGCTCGTCGATCTTCGGGCGGTCGCCGGCATGCTCGAAGCTCGTACAGAGGAGTTCAGTCTCTTCAAGCGCGATTGGCGCTCGATAAAGCCGGCACATGAATTCCGCGGGCGCGTGCCCCTTGCCCGTGCCACGTTCGGTAAGAAACATGCAGTTTCGGCAGATGCTGGCGTTGAAGCGCTGATGTGCCCCGTTGAGATGATTCAGAATGTCCCTGAGGGAATCGCGCAGGCTGATGCATTTCTCCGCGTCGAGCGCAGCAATTGCGTTCAACACATGATTGATCGGATCGTGCTGCGCCAGGTATTTCTCACCCTGCGAGGTCACGAGGAGCACGACCGAGCGTTTGTCTTCGTGAGACGGCTTTCGGATCAGGTGCGATTTCTTCTCGAGGGTCTTCACGATCTGAGACGCCGTGGCCCTGGTAGCGCCGATGAAGCCGGCCAGCGCGGATGGAGTCCGCGAAAATCTGTTGGCACGCCCGAGAAACCGCAACGCCATCCATTCTCGATCACGCAGCCCATGTTGATCGCCTTCGAAATACCATGCTCTCGCCGCTTGAACCAGCAGCTCGACTGTTTCGCGTGCCAACGGCATGATCTACGCCGCCCCAGCAATCTCGTCTACGGCGTCCCGAAGGCGCTTTCGACCAAAGCTCGCGGGTACTTCTTGCTGAGCCAAACAGCTGGCGATGTTTGATGAGTACGTCGGGTCCGGCTCTTGCGCGAAAGCACGCATCGCTGCGCAACTGATTTGGCTTGCTGAGCGCCGCGGAATCCGGAGTGGGAAGCCATGCCGCTGATGGCAAACCAATCGCGGCGCTGTTGAATGGGAGCCACAGTTGCCATCACTGCTCGACGATGGATCGGAATTCCTCAACCGAAGCCCCCAAGTTCAAGTCCCAAGCAAACGCTTCTTATGTTCCGCAGAAACGATGGATGAGCTTCGCAAGAAAAGCAAGTAGAGACCCTTTCGAGAGATCAATGTCGTCGAAGCACTTCACAGCGTCCAACTCGGACTGCCTGTTTTGCATACATGGTAGTGAGCGCGACATGCATCAAAGCTAGTGTCACATCGTCCGAATGGACGATGGCAGCGATGTGCGCGCAGAACGTTCAGCCACGTCACATTCCCGATACTTGCCGCATTCTCTCGTGACCATGCGCGAAGCACGACGATATGCATCCATCGAACGCCGTCTCGCCCGCTATTCGCTTTTCAGCATGTCTCTCAGTTCGCGAAACGGGTCTGCGCTTGGCGCGGCTGACGCATCCTGTCGCATTGCGCCGTAGATCCTCGGGACCATGTTGACCGCCTGGTCGAGCCCCGAATCGCGCCCGGACTGATATCCACCCATGAGGCGGAGGTCGCGCGTGTCTTCGTATTTGGCGATCATGGCGCGCAGCTTGCTGACCAGCTCGCGCTCTTCGGGATCCCAGACACAGTGCGCCAGGCGAGAGACGGAGGCGAGAACGTCCACGGCCGGATAGCGCGCCTGATCGGCAATATGTCGGCTGAGTACGATGTGTCCATCGAGCGTACTCCGAATCGTGTCAGCGATCGGCTCATTGTGGTCATCACCATCGACCAGCACCGAAAAAATCCCGGTGATTACCCCGGATCCTTCCTCTCCTGGTCCCGCCCGTTCGAGGAGGCGCGGCAAATCCGTGAAGACCGTGGGAGCGTAGCCCCGCGCGACCGCGGGCTCTCCTGCGGCCAGCGCGACCTCACGGGAGGCATGGGCAAATCGGGTGATCGAGTCGACCATGAGCAAGACTGATTCGCCCCGATCGCGAAAATACTCGGCGATCGCCATGGCGGTCTTCGGCGCCAATCTCCGCATCATCGGGCTTTCATCGCCCGTCGATACGACGGTGATGGCGCGGGCGCGGTCGTGCCCCAGCACATCCTCGATAAACTCGCGCACTTCCCGGCCGCGTTCACCAACCAGCGCCAGGACAATGGTGTCAAATCCGTCGCTGTGGGCCAGCATCGCGAGCAGCGTTGATTTTCCGACGCCCGAGCCGGCAAAGATGCCGATCCGTTGGCCCGCGCAAATCGGGGCAAACAGATCAATGACGCGCACGCCGGTGCGCAAAGGTTTGTCGACGCGTGCCCTCTTCATTGCCGGTGGCGGCTCGGCCTCCGCCGAAACGGGGCGTGATCCCGGAATCAGGGGACCCCGTCCGTCCAGGGGAACACCGAGAGCGTCGATGACGCGGCCCTTCCAGCTGGGATCGGGGGTAAACGACAGTGGCGGCATTCGGAATGCCACTGAACCGAGACCGCCTGAGAACTGCCGGTCGAACGGCTTGGCGATGATGCCATCGCTGTCGATCCGTATCACTTCGCTGATCTGAGGCCGGCCCGTCGATTTCAAACCGATGAGTTCGCCAAGCCTGACAAAGCGGGATAGACCCGATACACGGAAATGAGTCGGCGCAATCTCCGAAATGGCGCCGCTGACGCTCGCGAGGGGGGTGTTCTGCTGCAGCTCCAGCAGCGCCCATTCAAGTTGCCGTAGAGCGTTCAAACAAATTCACCACTTTCGTCGCACGTAGCGAATAGACTCACTTGACGGGTTCGCCGAGCGTCCGGATCGCGTTCTGCAGGGAGCTTTCCGTGCCCTCCACGAGTGAATTCGTGCTGTCGAAGGCGCGCGACGCCGACATGAGCCGGGTCAGTTCGAGCATCGGATTGGCCCCCGATCCCTCCACATAGCTCTGCCGGAAGCCGTTGGCGGTGAAATCGACCACAGCGGTGGCAGGGCGATCGGGGATCACGCCCGAATTGCCATAACGATCGAGGTTTGCATCGGCGGTTATGTTGAACAGGCCCAGCGTGCCGACCTCGCTGCCATCCTGGGTGATCGCGCCGCTGCGGGCGATGGACAGCGGCCCGCCATTCGGGTCGACGGTGATCTGTGCCCCGCCCGAATCGACGACGGGAAAGCCGGTCAGTGTCTGAAGGTCGCCATTGGCGGCAATCTGCAGGCGGCCATCGCGCGTATAGACCGTCCCGCTCGGGCCGGCGAAGGCCAGCCAGCCTTGTCCCACCACCGCAACGTCGAGGGGATTGCCCGTCTCGGTCAGATTGCCGGCCTCGCGCGAGATGATGTTGCCGCCCGGCGACGAGAACGCCACGGGGTTTGCGCCCGCACGCGACAGCACCGTCTCGAACTTCACCACGTCGGTGCGGAAAGCGGTCGTGTTGACGTTGGCGACGTTGTTGGCGATCGTCTGCAGGCGCTTTTCCAGCGCCACCTGGGCCGACAATCCGACATATAGGGCCGATTGCATTTTGTTACCTTCCGAGCCGGAGAGTTTGGAGTTTCGTGAGCATGTCGGAATCCATCCCGGTCGGCGTCGACTGGCCGATCAGGATCAGCGCAGCGCTGTTGGCGGTGCTGCCGCTGGCGGCCTGGCTTGCATCCCACATCGCCGCAAAGCGTTGCGCGAAGCGGCTGACCTTCGTCGGATCCTGGAAATCGGAAAACGTGATGAGCTTCGAGAGCATCGAGGCCTGCTTGTCGATGTCGGCCGCACTGATGGTCGGGGACAGGCCGAGGGCCGTCTGCACGACCTGGGTCAGCGCCTTGTCCGCGAGAATTTGGAAGGAGTTCTTGATCGAGGACGCCTTGCGCGTGAAATAAAGGGCGAGGCGCACGCCCTCATTCTGGTTTCCGGCGTCCTCCTCCATCACTTGCTGGACATATTGAGTCGCCGTACCCGTCTGCGCCGCGCTGGTTTGAGTGGCATTGCTGCCCAGCAAGGCGAAATTGAACGCGTTCGCGAAGTCCCGGTAACGAGGGTCCGACAGCTTGTTGGCAAAGCTGTTGGCGCTCGACGTGCCCTCCGTCAGAACTTTCCGCATGAATGCTTTGGCGTAGATCATATCACTCAGCCCGTGGGCCTTCATCGCATATGAGAACAGGCGATAGTCCTTCAGGAAATCGTCAATGCTCGTGACCTTGCCGATTTTGGCGAGGTAATATGCGGTTTCGCGGCTGACATCCGGCTTCTTCGCGGTGAGCGAAAGGGACCGGTTCATGTCCTTCGATATGTTCTGGTAGTCCGCGATCGTGGATAGCATGATACGCGCCTCTCAACGGCCGTTGCGACGGTGTCCCAAGCTGCCGCGAATAGCTTGCGCGGGGCTGACGATGGGGAAGCCAGCTTCGCGCAAGCGTCGCCGAATAGACATAGCCGCAGGGATCGGTGATGGAGCGTGGGGTTGGGGAGTTTCGTGGGAATCGTTATTACGGTTGCAGCACTGCTCGGCGGATTTGCTGCCATGGGCGGACATCTGGCCGTGTTGATGCAGCCATGGGAGTTCGTAATCGTCATTGGCACCTCGGCGGGGACCTTCATCATGGCCAATCCCTGGGCGGTGGTCGTGGACACGGGGCTTGCGACGGTCCATGCCGTCCGCAACGCGGTTCCTAAGGAGCGCGACTACCTCGATCTACTCGGTGCCCTTCACGCGTTGATGCGCGAATTGCGGGGCAAGGGCCGTAACGAGGTCGAGGCGCATATCGACGATCCGTTGTCGTCGGAAATATTCAAGGCGTTTCCGAGCGTGCTCGCGGACGCGGCCCTCCTGCAATTCATCTGCGATTATGTGCGTCTGATCATCATGGGCAACGCTCGTACGCATGAAATCGAAGCGCTGATGGATGAAGAAATCCACACCATCGTGAAGAGCAAGCTCGCGCCCTATCACGCTCTCGGCGTGGTATCGGAGGCGTTGCCGGCGCTCGGGATCGTTGCCGCGGTGCTCGGCGTCATCAAGGCCATGGGCGCACTTGATCAATCGCCAAAACTCCTGGGCGGCTTCATCGGCGCGGCCCTGGTCGGTACGTTCGCCGGCATCTTCCTGTCCTATGGCGTCGTTTCGCCCTTCGCACTCAAGATAAAGGTGACGCGCGAGAAGCGGTGTCGGCCGTACATCATCGTCAAGCAGACCCTGCTTGCCTTCATGAATGGCGCCATGCCGCAAATCGCGATCGAGCATGGCCGCAAGATGATTGCGAGTACCGAGCGGCCCTCGATCGATGTCGTCGAGAATGAGACCATCGCCGGGCCGAGCAGGGTTGCATCGGTCGACGTTGAGCCGAAGGCTGCAAGAGCATGATGGTGGAAGGGCTTGACGCCGAACAGCGAAAGCGGCTGCCCAACTATCTGCTGGACGCGGCGGGCATATCCATCGAGCGCATGCCGATGCTCAATGTGATCTTCGATCGCATGGCCGCATTATGCACCGATAGTCTCCAGCCGATGGCGAGCACGCCCTACTACTTTTCGGTCAACGGCATCAGCAACGGGCGCGTCGGTGACATCATCAAAGACTATGAGGCAAATGCAGTTGCCGCGGTCCTCTATGCCGAGCAGTGGGACACCAGGGTGCTCATCTTGCTCGACAGCGATTTCGTGTTCACCATGGTCGAGGCGCTGTTCGGTTCGGACGGCGCCGAGCCGCCGATCGACGTCGAGCGATCATTCTCAAATATCGAGCTCCGTCTGGTGCAGGTGCTGTTCGAGCGCTTTGCCAAGGCGCTGCAATCCGCGTTCGCCGCGACATCCGAAGTCACCTTCAGGCTGGAGCGGGTCGAGACCGCCATGGCGTCGCTGGCGATCGGCCGAAGCAGCAACATGTCGATCTGCGCGAACATCATGCTACAGGCGCTTTATCGCGGAGGGCAGATGTTCCTCATCATCCCGCACTCGGCGCTCAATCCGCTGCGGCAGAAGCTAGCACATGTCGTCGTCAGCGACGCCCGGGCAGCCGATCCGAACTGGCGCGAGCAGATGGAGAGCGAGGTTCAGCGAACCGAGGTGACGCTGAACGCAGTCCTCGATGAGCGGATGCTTCCCCTCGGCGACGTCGCAAAATTCCACGTCGGACAGGTTCTTGAGCTCGATGCCACGCCGCGCACGCTGGCCAGGCTCGAGAGCAACAACGAGGTGCTATTCTGGTGTCAGATCGGCCAGCTCGATGGCTATTACGCCGTGCAGGTAGCGGACCGCGTCGATCAGAAGCGGGAGTTCGTCGATGATATCCTATCTCGTTGATGCGGTGTTGCTGATTGCCCTCGGCTTCACCAGCATGCGGGTGACGGGGATGCATCGCGAACTGGCACGTTTGCGCAGCTATCAAGGCGAGTTCTCGACGATCGTTCACGAGACGGCGGGCGCCTTCGATGCCGTCGTCACGGCGGCGCATGATTCCACCGCTAACCTCGGGCGGCTTGCCAGCGTGCTGAGTGCGAAGATCGACCAGGCTCACGAAGCCATCGCGGCGCTAGATGCGCGGCGGGCGCGACCTTTGTCGGCGACCAATGGCGGTGCCGATGCGGACGGGCCGTGATCGCGGCTGACGTGCGCCGGCATCGAGACGTCACCTGACGGTGACGCGCAAGCAGGGGATGATCCCGGGGCCGTGCTTCGGGAGGGGAACTACCGAGAGGCAATACCAAGATGGCGCAACCTTTGGATTATGAGTCTTCTGCCAACCGGGCGACGGCGTCCGGAGACGCGCACACCGACACGTCTGCACTGGAGAGGCTAGCGGAGATCGCCGCCCGCACCGCCGAAGAGACGGGAAAATTCGCCAACGTCGATGCTATCCTGCGAATCCCCGTCACGATGCAGGTGGTGCTGGGCTCTGCGACCATCCCGGTGGCGAATCTCATGAAGCTTGGCCGCGGTGCCGTGGTCCCGCTCGACCATCGGGTCGGCGAACCGGTCGACGTCGTGGTCAACGGCCGCATCGTCGCGCGCGGTGAGGTGGTCGTTGTCGAAGAGGACAATTCGCGGTTTGGCGTCTCACTGACGGAAATCGTCGGGCCGCTGCGCGGCAACGGTGAAGCCTGACAGTGGCGGGACCAACGGGCGTCGCTCCCGGCAAGCAGCGAGGCCCCGCCACTCTGGGTGGAACGGAAAAGGTCGCGGCGCTGCTGCTGGCTATGGGCCGGCAGGCTGCTGCAAGCGTCCTGCAGCAGTTCGAGCCGCAGGAAATCCGGATCGTCACCAAGGCCGCGGCGGAGCTGCGGCCGATAACAGCGCAAGAGCTGGAGTCGATCGTCGAGGAGTTTGCCCAGCAATTCTCGATGGGCGCGAACATTCTCGGCACGCTCGGCGGACTCGAGGCGGTGCTCGGCGACGTCCTTCCGCCCGAACAGGTCTCGCTGATCATGTCGGACCTGCTCGGCAACTCGACCCGATCGATTTGGGAACGTGTGTCGTCGGTGTCGGAAAACTCGCTTGCGAGCTACCTATCCAAGGAGCATCCGCAAACCGCCGCATTCATCCTTTCCAAGGTGAAGCCAGCCTGCGCCGCCAAAGTCATGAGCCAGATTCCGTCGAGCCTGCGCAACGAGCTCATGCGGCGCGTGCTGAGCCTCAAGCCGATCGTCGACGACGCGATGCGACTCGTCGAGAAGACGCTTCATGAGGACCTGACCTTGAACTTCGCCCGGAACCTCGGGGCGGACACCTATGCGCGCGTTGCCGACATCATCAACAAGATGGAACGCGGCCACATCGAGGACATACTGAAGAGCCTGTCGGAGAAACGGCCGAAATCGGCGGAAGTACTCAAAGAGCTGCTGTTCACCTTCGACGACGTGGTCAACCTGACGCCGATGGCGCGTACCATGATCTTCGACCAGGTACCGCGCGATCGCATCGTCGTTGCACTGAAGGGAACGGACAGGAACTTCCGGGACGTGATTCTGTCCTCCGTGGCGTCGCGCGTCAGGCGCGTTGTGGAGCACGAGTTGGCCATCGGCGAGCCTTCAAACCAGCGCGACGTGCTGGAGTCGCGGCGCGTGATCACCGACCTCGCGCTCGACCTCGCAGAGCGTGGCGAAATCGAGCTCAATCCCGAGCAGGAGGATGAGCTGGTCTTTCGTTGACCGCTGAACAGGTATGGCAGAAGCATCCGATCAGGAAAGCAAGACACTAGAGCCGACCGAGAAGAAGATCCGCGATTCGCTTGATCAGGGCAAGATTCCAGTATCTCGGGAGGCTTCCATCTTCGCCTCGATGGCGGCGTTGATGGTGATACAGACGTTCCTGATCGGGCCGGGCGTGCAGCAGCTTACGCAAACCTTGAAAAGCTTCCTCGATGATCCCGGCGGCTTTCGCCTGAGCACCGGGGCGGACGCGCAAAATCTCCTCACGGTGGTTGCACTCCAGGCGATGCACTTCATGCTTCCGCTGGTCATCATCCTGATCGTGTTCGGACTGGCGGCTTCGCTGCTGCAGAACAGTCCGCGCCTGGTGCTCGAACGCATCCAGCCCGACTTCTCGCGAGTCTCTCCCGCGAAAGGCTGGAGCCGCCTCTTCGGCGCCCAGGGTCTCATCGAATTCGCAAAGGCGATCTTCAAGCTGGTCTCGGTGAGCCTGATCGTCGGCTTCGTGTTGCGATCGTCCGAGGCAAGGGCATTCGAGGCGATGTACGCCGATCCAGTGGCGCTACCGGAGATGATTCTCACCCTTGCGATACGGATCGTGTCGGCGATCTGTATTGCGACGATCGTCCTGGTCGCGATGGATCTCGCTTGGGCGCGCTTCCACTGGCGGCGCGAGCTGCGCATGACCAGGCAGGAGATGAAGGACGAGCAAAAGCAGGCGGAAGGCGATCCGCTGATCAAGGCGCGGATGCGGGCTCAAAATTCGCGCGGTCGCGGAGGAGAACAATATCCCGGTGATCGAGAACAAGGCGCTGGCCCGCGCGCTCTACGAAGCGGTTCAGCTCGACCAGGTCATACCGAGCGAATTCTTCCGGCCCGTCGCCGAGATCATCTACTTCTTGCAGTCGAAGCAAGCGCCTCGCGCCGAGAAGGCCCAATAAAGTTCTTGGAACGGCGTCCCGTGCAACAGCCTGGGAAAAGCTTGCGGCTCTATGGTTCCTACGGACAGACAAGATTGGGAATGCCGTGGGACCGCTTTATCTCTTCGAACTGGCTTCGTCACAGGCGCGCTGGCTTGAGCTCCGCCAGTCGACCGTCGCCTCGAACGTCGCCAATGCCAATACGCCCGGTTTCAAGGCGCGCGACGTTGAGCCGTTCAACAAGGTTCTCGATGGAACGCCGGTCAGGCTTGCGATGACGTCGCCGGCACACATGCAGTTGAGCGCGGCCGAAACCGATACGCGGGCCACTGCGAAGAAGGATAGCTGGGAGGTGGTGCACTCCGGCAATTCCGTGAGCCTCGAGCAGGAGATGGTCAAGGGGGGTGACATCGGTCGCGACTACTCGATGAATGCTGCGATCGTGCGGTCGTTTCACCGCATGTTGCTGTCTGGCGCAAAAACCTGAGGTGAGTTGAATGCTGGATGCTCTACAAGCTTCGTTGTCGGTTGCGAGCTCCGGACTCGAGGCGCAGTCGACGCGGATGCGGATCGTGTCGGAAAATTTGGCGAATGCGAATGCCACGGGACGCGCCGCCGGTGCTGATCCGTACCAACGCAAAACCGTAACTTTCGACGCTGCGATGGACCATGCTGCAGGCGCCCAGCTCGTCAAGGTCAAAGAGGTCGGCGTCGATCGCACGCCGTTCCGGGTGGAATATGATCCGGGTCATCCCGCTGCCGACAAGGCCGGCTACGTCAAGCTTCCCAACGTCAACATGATAATAGAAATGGCTGACATGCGGGAAGTCAACCGGTCCTACGAGGCGAATCTGCAGGTCGTGAAGCAGGTGAGGTCGATGCTCGGCATGACCGTCGACCTGCTGAGGAGCTGAAAATGCTGGACGCGATTTCTTCCACTGCAATCTCCGCGGGCCCTGCGTTGGCTCGTTCGACCGGGACGGAGATGACGGCGCCCGCGGCGGGCGCCGCTCAGTCGGGCGGAGATGCCGGCTTCGATTCCGTGCTCAAGCAGGTGACCACGGATGCGATTGGGACCCTGAAGGCCGGTGAAGCGGCTTCGATCTCGGGGATCCAGGGCAAGGAGTCGACGCGGCGTGTCGTTGAGGCGCTGATGTCGGCGGAGCAGACCTTGCAGACCGCGGTCGCGGTTCGCGACAAGGTCGTTCAAGCCTACCAAGAAGTCGTTCGCATGTCGATTTGATGTGAAGGGATAAATCTGTGAAATCGCTTGCCATTGCGGCCACCGGAATGAACGCGCAGCAACTCAATATTGAGGTGATTGCGAACAACATCGCCAACATCAACACGACTTCGTTCAAGCGGGCGCGCGCCGAGTTCACCGATCTGTTCTACCAGATGGATCGCATGCAGGGCGTTCCCAATGCTGCGGGGGCTTCGCCTATCCCCGAGGGTGCCAATCTCGGGCTCGGCGTTCGCTCGGCTGCGGTCCGCAAGTTGCATATACAGGGAGCGCTCACCCAAACCGGCAACACCTACGACATGGCGATCAACGGCCGGGGCTGGTTCCAGGTCCAGGGTCCGAACAACGAGCCGCTCTACAGCCGCGCCGGCTCGTTCAACACCAATGCCAACGGTCAGCTTGTCACGCTTGATGGCTACCTGGTCGATCCCGCGATTACGGTGCCGCAGGGGACTGTCGAAGTCACGGTCAACCAGACCGGTCAAGTCTTTGCCAAGCTCGATACGGAAGTCAATCCGCGACAGATCGGTCAGCTCAACCTTGCCAACTTCGCCAACGAGGCCGGTCTTGAACCGCTGGGCGGCAATCTTTACCGCGAAACCACCGCCTCCGGCACTCCCGTTATCGGGCTGCCCGGTGATGCCGGCTACGGCAAGATCAACCAGCACTACCTCGAGGCTTCCAACGTCGATCCCGTCAAGGAAATCACCGAGCTGATTTCCGCCCAGCGCGCCTATGAGATGAACGCCAAGGTCATCCAGGCTTCGGATGAAATGGCATCGACGGTCTCGAAGGGGCTTCGCTAGTTCTGGTGTATCCATGTTGAACAGGGTTGGCTTGATGCTGCGTGGGTTGGCTGTCGCGCTGGTGCTCCTCGCTTTCGCCCGCGCGGCCATCGGCGAGGAGCGGCGGCTTCCCGTACCTGCTGTCACGATCCGGCCGGGCGAAGCGATCAAGGACGACATGATCACCGAGCGCACGTTCGCGCCCAATCTGCTCGGCGTCGCGCTGTTTATCGAGGGGCGTACGACTCTGGTCGGACGCATGGCAAGGCGTACGCTGCTGCCTGGCCAGCCGATTCCGACAAACGCCGTCGAGGATCCCTGGGCCGTCGCCAGAGGCGCCGTCGTCAAGGTGATTGTCGAAGACAGTGGTCTGTGGATCGTGACGTACGGCTCGGCGCTGCAATCGGGCGCGGCCGGGGCCCTCATCGCGGTGAGAAACGTCGACACCGGCGTGATCATCCGGGGCGTTGTCCAGCCGGATGGCACCGTAAAGGTCGTTGACGGATGATTACCAGGCTGCTGATTGCGCTGATCCTCGTCCTCTCGGCGGCGGGCGCCCAAGCCGCCGTCCGCATCAAGGATATCGCGGACGTCAGGGGATTGCGCGAAAACCAGATCGTCGGCTACGGCCTCGTCATCGGTCTCAACGGGACCGGCGACACGCTGCGCAACGCGCCGTTCACGGAGCAGTCCCTGCAGTCGATGCTCGACAACATGGGCATCAACGTGAGGAACGACAACGCGAATCCGACGACGCGGCCGACGACGTTGCGCACGAGGAACGTCGCGGCGGTGATGGTGACCGCGGACCTGCCACCCTCGATCTCGACGGGCGAGCGCATGGACGTAACCGTGTCGTCGCTTGGTGACGCCTCCTCGCTTCTCGGAGGCACCCTCGTGATGACGCCGCTGCACGCGGCCGACGGCGCTGTGTATGCGGTGGCTCAAGGGGCCGTGACGGTCGCCGGCTATAGCGTGCAGGGCCAGGCGCAAAGCGTCAGCCAGGGAACGCCAACCGCCGGTCGCATTCCGAACGGTGCGCTTGTCGAGCGCGAGGTGCAGGGAAGTCTCCATGAGATGGAATTCCTCATCCTTGAACTCAAGAACCCCGATTTCGTCACAGCGACCAGAATCCTCGACGCCATCAATCGCTATGCCGGTGGCCGCTATCGGGCCCAGATCGCCTTTGAGCGCGACTACCGGACCATCGTGCTGTCCAAGCCCCGCCACATCGGCCCAGTGCGCTTCCTCGCTGAAATCGGCGAATTGACCGTCGAGCCGGATACGCCCGCACGCGTGGTGATCAATGAGCGCACCGGCACGGTGGTGATCGGACGAGACGTGCGGATCTCGACGGTCGCGGTGACGCACGGGAATCTGACGGTCCGCGTGACAGAGCTTCCGGTCGTGTCCCAGCCGGCTCCATTCTCGCAGGGCAAGACGGTGGTCGTTCCACAGACAGTCGTCGAGGCCAACGAAGCCGGAGCTCAGGTCGCGATCCTCAGCGGCGTCGACCTGCAGCGTTTGGTCCGCGGGCTTAACCAGATCGGCCTGAAGCCGTCCGGCATCATTGCGATCCTGCAGGCGATCAAGACAGCCGGCGCGCTGCAGGCGGAAGTGATCGTCCAATGACGCACAAGCGTCGTGCAAGCTTGGTCGCTCAATGCTGAGTTCTCGACCGAGAATCGCACGCAGCCCGATGTTGAAGCAGTATAACAAAACCCAATTCCTACTGCTGATCGCGCTATCAGCGCTGGCGAGTACCTCGCCGGCGCTGGCGCTGGACGACGCGAAGCGGCCGAAGCCGCTCAACCTGCTCTCCTTTGCGCGAGCTGGCGCCCGGAAGCTGCCTCCACCAGTTGCGCTGCCGGCGCCCGACAATCCGCCGCCTCCCGCTCGCCCGGCCAAGCGGGGAAGCGCCACCGCTCCGCCAAAGCCGGCCCCGCCCGCAGCCGCAGCCGCGCCATCGGAAAACGAGGTCGCGCAGTTCTGCAGTAACGTCGCCGACCCCGCCGTCGATGCCCGGCTGGCGTGGCAGCTCAAGGAACTGGAGAAGGCCGAGAACAAGCTCCGCGAACGGATTGCGGAAGTCGAAGCCAAGCGCGCCGAATACGAAAAGTGGATGGCGCTTCGGGACGAATTCCTGAAGAAGGCCGAAGCGAGCATCGTCGAGATCTATTCGCGCATGCGGCCCGAGGCCGCCGCCACCCAGATCTCCGGCATGGCTGACGAGACGGCGGCGGCGGTGCTGGCAAAGCTGGCCCCCAGGAATTCGAGCGCGATCTTCAATGAGATGGATTCGGCACGTGCGGCACGTCTCGCCGATCTGCTTGGCGGAATGCGTCGTGTGGACGACGGAAAGACCAATAAATGAAAAAGCCGATGCTCATCCTTGCGGCCATGATCCTGAGCGGTTGCGCCCAGGACGCATCCGAGATTCTTCGCGGCCCCCAGCTTTCTCCCGTCGGAAATGGACTGCGGACGCAGGCCTATCCGATCCCCGTGACGCCGCCTGTCCGCTCGCCCGTCAGCTATCGTTCGACCTGGGACGACGGCACCGACCTTTACCGCGACCCTCGCGCGCGGCGAGTGGGTGACGTCGTGACGGTGGTCATCTCGATGCAGGACAAGGCGAAGCTCGACAACAAGACGGATCGCTCGCGTGATTCCCAGATCAAGTTCGGTCTCGATTGGCTAGCCAACGTCGCCGGATGGCAGGATACCGGCCAGGCCAACGCGAATTTGAACTCAAGCACATCGACCAAGGGAGTTGGCCAGATCGATCGCGCGGAGGACATCAAGCTATCGGTTGCCGCGATCGTCACCGACGTGTTGCCGAACGGCAATATGATGCTCAGTGGCTCACAGGAATTTCGCGTCAACGCGGAAATGCGGGTGCTCAATGTCGCTGGTATCGTCCGCCCCCGGGACATCTCGCGCGGCAACACGATCTCCTATGAGAAGATCGCCGAAGCGCGCGTGTCTTATGGCGGTCGAGGGCGTCTGACGGACGTGCAGCAGCCGGCATGGGGACAGCGGATCTATGACGCCGTGGCGCCGTTCTGATTTTTGGGCAAACCGAGCCGCGTCGCGGAGATAAGGGACCACATGCGCTTGATAGCGGCGATATCCATCCTGACGCTGATTGCTGTCGGGGCTGGTGCCGTCGCGGGTCTGCATCTTATTGCGACGGTGGAGCGCGTGGTCGACGCCCGGAATAACGTCACTCCGCCGCCCGTCGCGTCGAGCTACGCCGGCAGCGCGCGGCTGAGGAAGCTGTCTCCGATCGTCACCAATCTCGCCGCTCCGCCGAATAACTGGGCCCGTGTCGAAGCCTCGATGGTGACCGACAGCATGGACGACGAGGACGCTGGCATCCTGGCCGCTCACATCAGCGAGGACATCGTCACCTATCTCAGGTCGGCTTCGGTCGCCCAGTTCGAGGGCGCGCGCGGGCTTCAACACCTGCGGGAAGACCTGATCGAACGAGCCAATATCAGGTCTTCAGGAAAGGTACGAGAATTGATCATTGAGACGTTGGTGATCCAATGAGAATGTTGCTGCTTGTCGCGTTGTTGGTCGTCCTGCCCGAGGCAGCTTCGGCCCAGATCCCGGACCTCAACTCCCTGCTTCCTCCAGGGAACGGCAGCACCAGCGGCCGGATCGTTCAGCTCATGGCACTGCTCACGGTGCTGTCCGTCGCGCCGGGGCTGCTCATCATGGTCACGAGTTTCACGCGATTCGCGGTCGCGCTGTCGTTCCTCAGAGCCGGTCTTGGCCTGCAGACGACGCCGGCGAATCTCGTTCTGATCAGCCTGGCGTTGTTCATGACCTTCTACGTCATGGCGCCGACCTTCGACCGGGCATGGGAGACTGGCGTTCAACCGTTGATGAAGAACGAGATCTCGGAGGAGGAGGCATTTTTGCGGATCACCAATCCGTTCCGCGAGTTCATGCTGGCCCACGTCCGTGACAAGGATCTCCAGACGTTCGAAGCGCTCGCCGCGGAGAGCTTTCGCAAGAAACTCGACGACAAGCGCGTCGACTTGCGCGTCATCATTCCGGCATTCATGATCTCCGAGCTTCGCCGCTCGTTCGAGATCGGATTTCTCATCATTCTGCCGTTCCTGGTGATCGACATGATCGTTGCGACCCTCACGATGTCTATGGGCATGATGATGATGCCGCCGACGATTCTGGCGTTGCCGTTCAAGATGCTGTTCTTCGTGCTCATCGACGGCTGGAATCTGCTCGCCTCCGGACTGGTCCGGTCGTTCTTGTAAGGCGTGCGATCAATCCTGCTCCCTGCCGCAGGCCGGTAATCTCTTGGTTACCAAACCGCAAACGAAGCGCCCTGTTAAAGCGGCGAAATGCAAGCCTGTCTTAAGCTAAGCTCAACGTTCGGCCTGTAAAAGTGCGCTACGGCCGGTTGGACCCCACCCACATCAGTCCAAAGGCATGATGCCGCCCTGCCGTACCGGTGAAAGCCCGGTATGTCCCATCTTAAAAATGTAACGCGTACAAAAAGGGACATCTCAATGTCGAGCCTTCTCACGAACTCATCCGCTATGACAGCGCTGCAGACCCTGCGGTCGATCGGCCAGAGCCTTGCCACCACGCAAAACCGGATCTCCACCGGCCAGCGCGTGGCGACCGCTTCGGACAACGCGGCCTATTGGTCGATCGCGACCTCGATGCGTGCCGACAACGCCGCGCTCTCCGCCGTCTCCGACTCGCTCGGTCTGTCGGCTGCGACCGTCGACACCCAGTACACCGCGCTGACGACGGTCCTCGGCAGCAACGGCAACAGCGGCCTCAACAAGCTGGAGTCGCTGCTGGTCGAAGCCAAGACCGCCGGTATCGACCGGACAAAGATCCAGTCGGAAGTCACCCAGATCCAGCAGGACATGAAGAACACCGCCAACTCGGCGACGTTCAACGGCGTGAACTGGCTTAGCACGAATGCCACGACGCCAGCGACCGTCAGCCTGGTATCGTCGTTCTCGCGCGTCGGCGGCACGCCTACCATAAACTCGATCCAGGTGACCGTCGCCAACTACTCGCTCTATACCAACACGCAGGGCGGTATCCTGGATACGGTGAGCGGCACGAGTTCGATCGACACGATCGACATCAGCGCGCTGACCGATTCGACGGTCGACCAGACCAAGCTCGATGGCTTCATCGCGCAGGTCACCGGCGCGATCAACACGGTCAGCCAGTCGGCCGCTGACCTTGGCGCCATCAAGAACCGCGTCCAGAACAATACGGAATTCGTGAAGTCGCTGGTGGATTCGGTGACCCGCGGCATCGGTCAGTTGGTTGACGCC
>WNGL01002619.1_pt1 | contig 21737 bp, 12 predicted proteins | sample 5400591 | NCBI WGS metagenome assembly WNGL01 (sample SAMN13153377, study PRJNA577476) | soil metagenome | isolation source: 80 cm soil or saprolite under Garry oak tree replicate 1 | place: USA:California | collected 2016-06-15 | reverse complement strand
GCCGCGGGTCGTGACGGGAATCGTCATCGGCTGTTGCGTGATCGTGATGATATTGTGGGGGCCGCCCGAGCTCGGCGTTCCCCTGGCCATCGTGGTGGGGTTGGTGGAAGGAGTTTTGGGCGCGACGATTGCGACGTTTATTGCGGGAGAGTTTGCGCAATCGGCGTTGCGCAAAAAGATTCTCGTTTCGCTGCTGTTCGTCGGCGGAGTTGCCGGCAATGTGTACTTCGTGTGGCTACTTGCGCACGAGGGTTCGATGGCGAAGCTCATCACGTGGAAGCCGCCGGCCGAATCGATGCCGGCGAAATTGGCGGTGGAGAACCCCGGCGCAAACGGACAATATCACGCGCAAAAACTCTACTACGGAGTGGGGAATGACATTCGGCGGCCGGAATACGGTGGAAGCGTTGCGATCAAAACACGAACTGTGGATGCTTCGGATTTTTTCAAGGATTTCAAAGGATGGAAGCGCTGGGCGCGCAAAAAGTATTGGGGATTCGATGTGGACAAGCTGCCGCGGAACGCGCAGGTGTGGTATCCGGAAGGGCCGGGGCCGTTTCCGCTGGCACTGATCGTGCACGGAAATCACAATCTGGCGGATTTTTCGGATCCGGGTTACGCGTACCTGGGCGAATTGCTGGCGAGCCGCGGATTCATCCTCGCTTCGATTGACGAGAATTTTATTAATGGCGGCTTGTTTCACGATCCGCCTTTGAAACCGGGAAGCGCCGTGCGGGGATGGCTGCTGCTTGAACATCTGAAATTGTGGAAGGAGTGGAATCAAGCGGCCGGGAATCCGTTTCAGAGAAAAGTGGATTTGTCGCGAATCGCCCTAATGGGGCATTCGCGGGGAGGAGAAGCGGCAGCGACGGCGGCGGCGTTTAACCGGATGAAGTACTATCCGGAGGACGCGAATATCAAATTCGATTACGGATTCGCGATCAAGAGCGTAGTGGCCATTGCGCCGGCAGATGGGCAGTACAAACCGGCGGAGCAGGACCGCTGGATTTCCGACGTGAGCTACTTAACGTTGCAGGGCGCGCACGACGCGGATGTTTCTTCGTTTTTGGGCAGCCGGCAGTGGGACCACGTGAAGTTCACGCAACCGGGGCCGTGGTTCAAAGCGGAGATTTATGCTTACCGCGCGAATCACGGGCAATTCAACACCGTGTGGGGGCGCACCGACGCGGGCCAGCCGCTGAGCTGGCTTTTGAATTTGAAGCCGCTGATGCCGGGAGACGAGCAGCGGCGAATTTCGAAGACGTACATTTCGGCGTTCCTGGAAGCGACGCTGCACGGACGGCGCGAGTACCTGCCGTTGTTTCAGGACTGGCGCGTGGGACGCGAATGGCTGCCGGACACGCTTTATGTAAATCGTTATCAGGATGCAACGTACGTACAGCTGGCAGCGTTCAACGAGGACGCAGACCTCACGACGGCGACAGCGCCTGGCGGAAGCATCGCGGGAGAAAATTTATCGGTATGGCATGAAGGCAAGATTCCATGGCGGGAAGGGGATCGCGATTACAACAGCGTGTTTCTGGGATGGAAGCGCGCGAAGGGAGCGCCGGCGGCGACGTATACGCTGACTCTTCCCGCAGGGGCGGCGGCGAGATGGCAACTGGGCGAAGGGTCAACGGTGGAACTTTCGGTGGCGGCGATGGATGAAGACGCGGAGCTACCTGGCAAGAAGTCGGAAGAGGAAAAGAAGAAAATAGAAGAAGAGGAGAAAAAGAAAAAAGGGGAGGACAAGTCCAAGAAAAAAGAGCGGGAAGCGTCGGACTTCACGCTGGAGTTAGTGGCGAGCGATGGCGCGACGGCGAGCGTTCCCGTGAGCAAGTTCACCGTGATTCCGCCGCCCTTCAAGGAGCAATTCACGAAGCTTGAGATTCTGGACGAGAAAGGATACGAGAAGGACTGGGAACCGGTGTTTCAGACGGTGCGAATACCGCTAGCAGACTTTACGGCGGCAAATGGGGCGAAGCGGTTTGAGCCGGTGAAGCTCAGCGCGATACGGCTGAGATTCGATCGCACGGAGACGAGCGTGATTTGCATTAGCGGAATCGGGTTTGGGAAGCGGTGAAGCGCGACGCGCACAGCTTTACTTTTTCTTGAAGAGGCAGACGCCGGACCAGGGCTGATTTCCAGCGGGGCCTTTTTTTTCGGGCAAGTGTCCCAAGAGCCGAAGGAAGAGTGGCGGGCGCTTGAATTTTGTGGCGGTCTTCAACATGCTCTTTACCTCCATCGGCTCCCAGCCATGCGGCGAGAAGAACGCCGGGCCTTCGGCGGGAGCGAATTTGAACGGCGCGCCGATTTCGCTCAGGCGCTTGCCGGTGGTCTTCTGCATCATTTTCAAGAGTCCGGGAGAGGACAAATCCATAATCCAGCGCTGGAGATTTGCGCCGGACCCCAGGTCCTTCGCCAGCGCCTCGACTTCTTCGGGGCTCAAGTAGATGAGAAGCCCTTCGGTGAGCACGAGGACTTTCGAGGCACGCTGATGGAGACTCGCAAAGAGCTTCCGCCGGGCGTTGACGTCGGCCAAATCTAGGCGGACGCGCTCGAGGGCGCATGTGGGTTTTTCGCCTGAAAGGATTTCTTCTTTGTAGGCGAGGATTCCGGGCAGGTCGACTTCAATCCATTGCAGGGAAGGGGGCAGCTTCATACGATAAGGACGCGCGTCGAGGCCGGCGGCAAGATTGAGCACCAAGTCCACGCCTTGTTGCAGTTCTTGGGTAATGAAATGATCGAAAAGATACGTGCGCGTGACCCAGGCCCAGGCGTGCTTGTTTCCGTCGGGCAGCGTGTTGGCAATGTCCACGCCGTGCTGGCCGCACAAGCGCTCGGCGTAGGGATCGCGGAAGAGTGCGTCGGGGCGCTTTGTTTCTTGTGCGCGGAAGTAGGCGGCCCAACGCGCGGTATCTGAAATGTTGCGCGCTTCCTGGGGTTGCGGGGCTTGCGTTTCTGTCATGAGGCTTATCCTTAGAAAGTGCGGAGCTTCCGTTGGCTTTGTGAGTTCGCCGTTAGTCTGAAGCAACAGGCCGATTGGAGTGGGAGAAAGTTTTCGGAAGTTGCGCCAGATTCACTCCAGCGGCCAGAGCCAGGCGGCGCCGCGCACACCGCTGGAGTCACCATGTTTTGCGGGCACAAGCGGAGTGTCGGCTTCTTTGCCGAAGACGTATTCCTTCAGCAGCGCGGGGACATTTTTGTAGATACGTGAGATTTGCGAAGCGCCTCCGCCCATTACGATGACGTCGGGATCGAGGAGGTTGATGACGCCAGCAAGGCCGCGCGCGAGGCGATCCTCGAAGCGGTCGAGAGCTGCGATGGCCTCAGGCTCTCCGGCTGCACTGCGCGCGAGAATTTCCGGCCCGCGAAGGGAAATTTGTCCGGCGCGCTCGTAATCTTTTTCGAGGCCCGTGCCGGAAATCCAGGTTTCGATACAGCCGTTCTTTCCGCAGTAGCACGCGGAACCGGGGAACTCGTCGGCGCGCATCCAGGGCAGCATGTTGTGTCCCCATTCGCCGGCGACGCCATTCGAACCGCTGTGGACGCGCGCGTCCACGGCAATGCCCCCGCCGCAGCCGGTGCCTAGAATCACAGCGAAGACCACATGTCTGCCTGCGCCAGCGCCGTCGGTGGCTTCGGAAACTGCGAGGCAGTTCGCATCGTTGGCGCAGCGCACTTCGCGTTCGAGAGCGCGGCTCAAGTCTCTATCGAAAGGCTTTCCGTTCAGCCAGGTCGAGTTGGCATTTTTGACGAGACCGGTTCGGGTGGAGACCGTGCCGGGGATTCCCACGCCGACGGTTGCGGTGCGGCTGAGCTGCTTTTCCATTTCTTTGACGCCGTCGGCGATGGAGCGCACCGTTCCTTCGTAATCGTGGCGCGGGGTGGCGATGCGATGGCGGTGGAGTTCGGTGCCATTGCGCTCGAGGGCGATGAATTCGATTTTTGTGCCGCCCAAGTCCACACCGATGCGAAGGGAGTCGCTTTTGGGAAGAACCATCGTGCAGGTCCCCTTTCAAACGCGAAGCATTCTAACCTGTGATGGAGCAATACAGTTTGCTTTGTTCCAAGCGCTTGTGAGAGTCGAGGATGTAAAAGGGTTATGCGAAGAGCGCTACTCGTCGCCGCGGACTTGCCACCATTCGAGGCGCTCGAATTCGGCCATTTTTTCTGCGCCGTGATCGGCGTACCAGCGATTCCAGGCGAGTGCGTCCGCCGGAACGTTAGCGTCCGTGATTTCCTGGAGCGCCAGGAAGGACCAGGAGCGCATTTGCGGGTTGGTTCTTGCGTCGGCCGCGAGGTCGATGAGCTTCGGGACCATGCGCATGCGTTGCTTGCGCCTGAAAATTCCGCAATCGGAGATATTGCAGCCAGCGCGATCGCGCACTTTCATCGAAGGATCTTCGGTGAAAAAGGTGAACAATTCATCGAGGACTTCGTCTTTGGCGAGGAAGCGCAAACCTTCGATGGCCCACTGATGTACATTCGGGTCTTTGTCGTTGCGCGCATAGTTAAGGAGAGCCTGGTGGATGCGGTCGTAGTCGACGCCGCGCGCGGCAAGCATTCCCAGGTAAAAGAGGGCCCAGGCGCGGTATTGAGGATCCGTGCTGGCGCGATTCATTAGCGAGTCGGCCGCCTGCTGGTTTTCATGAAAACCCTGGAGCGCGAGACTCATGTCTACATGGGCGAGGCGAACGCGCAAATCCTTGGAAAATTGCGCTCGCTGCAAAAGTTGTGACAGGCGATCGCTCTGATTGACGCGTCCAATCCAGCCGTCGAACTGCTGGCCGAAAAGTTCGAGCGCGCGCTCGTCGCGGCCAATGAGGCGCTCGAAAAGCTCTTCGGCTTGGGCTTGCGGCGGAAGAGCCAGCACGCGTGTGACGTCGGCGTCGGTCAGCGGACCCGAGAAGACGCGTGGCGGAACAGGTTTTGCTCTTGAGGCGGAAGCGGTTCGTGATGCCGTTCGGGAAGAGTTCGCGCGCACGCTGCGAGCTCCGCCGTTCCATTTTAGTTGCCAGGCAAACATGGCGAGCACCATCGCGCCAAAGATGGCGAAGGCCACCCAGGAGGAACCACTCGTCTGTACGCGGATGGATGATTGGCGCGTCCGCAATTGAACGGGCTGCGTCTGCACGCCGAGAGGCAAGGCAACTTCAACGTGGGTGTCGAGTTTGAGCCCGGTCAGCGTTTCGAGCTGCGAAACAACCCAGCGCGCTTCTTGGCGGCTGCTGATTTCATCGGCTAGCGTGAATTTTTGACCGCTCTTGGTGTGGAGCTGAATGGAGTAGATGGAGTTATCGTCCGAGTTGCCGCCCTGCTGGACGCTTCCGACAGGGACGATGGAAGCGACTTCGGAAAAAGGAAACCGCCGCGTCGCGCCCATTCCGAGAAAGCCGCGGCGCAAGAGAATTTCACCGTTTCCCACGCCGATGCGCGCGCTGCCGAAGGTCACATGGAAAAACCCGAAAATCACCAGGAGATCGCCGAGAGCGAAGAGCGCGGTGAAGAGTACGGGAGCGTTGCTGTGAATCAGGGCGTACACGGCGCCAGAGAAAACCAGTGCGACGACAAAAAGCATCAGCGCGCGCGCGGGCGTTCGAAGCGGCGGAAAATAGAACTCAGTGCCGCCATCGTGCATGGAAACGGCGACTTTCGTTCGCGGCGGCTGCGCGACCGCTCCGGAATCGGCGTCGACACTTGGCGTCGTGGCGAAACCAAAATTGCTGGCAGAGCTGCCGAAGCTCGTCTGGGCGGAAGAATCGGATGCGAATTGCGGCGAATCGGCCGTGCGAAAAACCGGCAACTCGAAATCGTCGGAGTAATTGACTCCGGGAACATCGGCTTGTGCGTGGAGAAGCCAGAGAATCTGGTCGTCTGCATTACTGTGATCGGTTATGAGGCCGTCTGCGGGCAACTCGAAGTCAACGGGGATGGCGCGGCCGAGGGGACCTGGCTCGAGGGCTCCCGAAGGAACGTTTTTGTCCGCTTGCCACAAAGTGACTTTGCTCGTGGTGCGATTATTACCGGAGCCAGAAACGATGCGGCGAATGCAACTGAGCCGCAAGTCGATGCCGTGCGCGGCCTGCGCTTCAAGGCGAAGTTGAATCCTGCCGGTCAAGCGCCGTCCGGGAGAAATGGGCAGCGGATCGAATTCGCAATAGGAGTTGCCGAAGCGCTCGTGGCGAATGGTCGCGCGAATCGCATTGATGATCAGGATGGCGCTGAAGAGGTTGAATCCCAGGACGATAAAGACGCGTAGGTCGCCCTTGCGCAACAAGTCTGGAATCATGCCCAGCATGAAAGGAGCGGTGATCAAGGTGCAAAAGGCCGCAGCAATCCAGGCGCCGATGTAACCCTTTTTGTTGGCGCCTTCCGCGCGCCTGGAGGCCCAATCGGTACGCCACAGCCAGGGCGAAAGCGGGTTGGCGTCCTGGAGCGCCGCTTGTTTCTTGAGGAGACTGTAACCTTTCATGGAGGCGAAGATGAGTCCGGCGCCGACCAAGACGAAAAGGGACGCTACGGTGAGGCCCGTGGCCAGGCTGCTGGCCTTAAAGTTCGGACTCGAAACCAGCATCCCATAGAGAAAGAAAAGGCCGCCGCCTAGGAAAGGCAGGGCGAAGATGGTGAGAAAGATGGGGCCGACTTTCGACGGCTGGGCCATAACTCAATTCTAGTGTCGATGGGGAGTTAAGCCTGGGTGTTTACCGGAGAAGGGAGGCCGAAATCGCACCTGCCCGGCGGGACAGGTGGGCTCGTTTTGGTTCTAGCGCCGAAATTTCTCTTGTGGGTGACGAACCTTTCAGGCAATTCGAACGAATAACCTTATGGGAGCACACGTGGCGGGCGACCACGAGTTGTGGGAGCGGATTCGCGAACGCGATGCGAGCGCCTTCGAGGCGTTCTATCGCGAGAATGCGGCGCGGCTGTGCGCTTATTTGAGGCAGATTGTCGGCAACGCACAAGCGGCTGAGGATGTGATGCAGGAGACTTTTACTCAGATGTGGAGGTCGCCGAATGGCTTTCGGCCGGACCTGGGAACGCTTCGCGGATACCTTTTCGGGATTGGGCGGAAGCGAGCGGCGGAATGGTGGAGAAAGCGGGAGCGAGCTCCCGAGCAGCAAGGCGAAAAGCGTGTGGAGGAATCGGCTGAGGGGACAGCGAGTTTTTCGGCGATTGGAGATGCGTTCGCGCGCTTGGCTGAGGACCAGCGGTCGCTCTTGTGGCTGCGGGAAGTGGAAGGGCAGTCGTATGCGGAGCTTGCGGAGATTCTGCAGATTCCCGTCGGCACGGTGAAATCGAGATTGTTTGCTGCGCGGGAGGAGTTGCGGCACATCTGGCGCTCGTCCGGCAGCGGAGCAAGGAGCGAGAAATGAACTGTTCTGAAGCTGCGGAGTGCGTTTCCGCGCTGTTTGATGGCGAACCCATCTCGCGCGAGGCGGCCGCGCATCTCGCGGGTTGCGAAGCATGCCGCGCGCGACTGAACAATTATGCAGTGATGGGCGCGGAACTGCGTGACGTGGCCAGCGCCGCTGCTCCGCAAGCCATTCCGGAAGGGCACTGGAAACTGGCGGGACCGGCCGCTGCCACAGATTGGCTGACGAAATGGAGGGGAACCATGCGGATACCACGGTTTGCGTTCGCATTGATGCTAATTGCGATTTTTGCTCTTTCGGGAGGCCTCGCGCTCGTGAAAGCGCGGCCGGGAGGAAACGGTCCGTGGCTATTGCTCACGTTTAAGGTTCCACCGAATGGCAAGGTTATGCACTGTTCGACCAAAACCGATCATGAGACGGAAGTGTGTAGCCTTGGAGTGCTTGACCTCCCAGGGCATATCTGGATTTCTGTGCGGTTCATCAAGCGAGAGGGAGAGCGCGTTCAACTGGCAATTAAGAACGTATACCACGATCCTGCGGCGGCGCAACGCGAGCTTAACGGGGAGACGGCCCAGGCTGCATTAAGGAACGTCCTGACACAGGAGTATTGGCTCGAGCCGGACAGGACGCTGGGAGTGCAGGTCGCTGGACTAGGAACGATCATAGTTTCCGGGCAATTCCGGGAACGTGAGCCGGTGATGGCGAATGATCCTCAGGAGCCTTTGGACCCCGAGCCAGATGAATTCCGTCTCCTGTATCCGGTTCTCATTCGAGACAACCAAGTAGTTGTCAACCTGGCCGGCGGGTCGGCTACAGCGACCGGAAGTGAACCGGCCGTAGTTCTATTTTCGCCGGGATTGGGGCGATTCATTTTTTCTCCGGTTCCATTTCAGGGGGCAATACAAGCGAAGGTTCAGGCAAGTCAGGTCAGCTTCATACTCGAAGGGAAGGAGTATCTGCTCTTGACGGGAGCACCGATTACGCGTTCGGAACACGTCTGGGTGTTGCATCAGCCGGATTGGCGACGTCCGGCTTCGGAATCTAACGCGTCAGCCGGCCCGTTTATTGAAAGTGCCGGGAGCGTTCAGGTTTTCTTGAAGACGGAATAGCAAACTGGAGTTTAAGAGCGCTGAGGCACCGAATCTTCCCTCTAAAAAGCAAAGGCGGCCCCAGGTTTGAAACTGGATGCAAACTTCTACTGTGCGAGGGACAGCCGATTGACATTGAGGAGAGCAGTGAGGTCGGCAGCGATTTTCGCGGCAATTTTTTTGAGTTCGTCGCCGGAGGGATCGCGGGATAACTCGAGGCGCTCGGCCGGAGCGTAGGAAGTAACGGTAATAACGGGCCCGTGGCGCGGATCGTTGGCGGGAGGATCCGCGAGTTCGTAGAGCCGCTGCTCCGGGTTTTTGAGGTTGTTGACGCCGACATAAAGAATCAGGTTCCCACCCACAGGCTCCCCACCCACGAGCAAGCGGCGCGTACGGTTCATTTCATCGGCTTCCGCAAAAACGCCGCGGATGCGGACGCCCTGCTGAGGGAGCGGCGCGCCAAAGGAAAGATGGCGAGCGTCGAGGCCTGCCTCCGTGAGTGCACGAATTAGATTCTCCGAGACGGCCTTCACCAAGGCGCTGGCTTGATCGGCGGGAGTCTCTTCGTCTGCAGTGTCCGCCGATTCTGTACTTTGCGAAGTTGCCGGTTCGGAAGGGGGAGAGGGTCCTTTTCTTGGGACACCGGAGGGGGAGCGTGAGGTGCTTCCCGGCTTCGAGGGTTGGGAAGTGCGCGTTGCCCGAGGCTTGGGGGCGGGCTTGCGCTGGACGACGTCCAAATCGAAATCGCTGACGTAGACAATCGGGGCGCCCGCAGGTGCGGCCGGTGCAGCGGCAGCAGATGGAGGCTGCGGAGAATTCAATTCGGCCGATGATTGCTGTGGAGCTGACTGAGCAGCGACAGGGAGGGTTACGAGGGGGAGAAGAACCAAAAGGCGGAGAAACGTCATGCAATACCTCAAAGCACGAACCATAACAATCATTTGATGAACCGCTGATGAAAAGCGGCACATTTAGGAGATGAAAAGAGGAAGGTCAGGGTTGTCTGCATGACATGAAGCGTCCATTAATCGGCAAAAAGGCGCGATCCTACGATGGCGTCAGAATCTGGCGCGTGACGGGGTAGACGCGACGGAAGGCGGCATAGCTGGCCCGGAGAGTAGCGACGGCGGCTGGTTGGGGATCAATGCGCGAAGCGACGCGCACAGCGGCAGAGCAGGCGGCGTCCACAGTGGGCCACACACCAGCGCCGACGGCGGCAAGAAGCGCGGCGCCGTAAGCAGCGCCCTCTTCGGCTTCTACAATTTCGACCGAGTGGCCGTAAACATCGGCCTGAATCTGACGCCAAAGCGGCGAGCGCGCGCCGCCTCCACCAAGACGGATGCTGCGCACGGGGACATTCATTTCCTGGAACAGAGTGAACGTGTCGCGCAGACTGAACGCAACGCCTTCCAGGATGGCGCGAACGATGTGGCCGCGTGTATGCGAGGCGGTGAGCCCGACAAGCGCGCCCCGAGCGCTGCCGTCGAGATGAGGAGTGCGCTCGCCCATCAGATAAGGGGTCCAGAGAAGACCATCGGAGCCGGGAGGGGCTTTTGCCGCTTCGGCGGTGAGGTGATCGTAGGATTCCGCACCGCCAGCGGAATTGGCAGTAAACGTGTCGCGGAACCAGCGTAAAGAGAGCCCGGCGGCTTGTGTCACGCCCATAACGTGCCAGCGGCCAGGAATGGCGTGGCAAAAAGTGTGAACGCGGCCGCGGGAATCAAGCGCAGGACGATCCGTGGCCGCGAAGATGACGCCGGAGGTGCCAATCGTGGCGCTGACGGTGCCGGGAGAGACGATGCCCATGCCGACGGCACCGGCGGCTTGATCGCCGCCGCCCGCAACGACTGGAGTGCCCGGGGCGAGCCCGCAATCCTCCGCGCCTTTGGCGGAAACTTTGGCGCAAACATCAGGGGACTCGTGGACCGAGGGCAAGAGGCTCTCTTCAAGCGCCGCGGCGTCCAACATTTCCTTGGACCAGCGGCGACGCGCGACGTCCAAAAGCAACGTGCCTGAAGCGTCGGCCACGTCCGTGGCGCGCTCGCCCGTCAGCCGGAAGCGCACGTAGTCTTTCGGAAGCAGCACGTAACGGACGCGCTTCCAGTTGTCCGGCTCGTTTTCGCGAACCCACAGGATTTTCGTGAGAGTAAAGTTCGGGAGCGCAGGATTGCAGGTGAGCTGAATCAGGCGCTGCAGGCCGAGTGCGCGCGTCAGATCGCGGCATTGTTTTTCTGTACGAACATCGCACCAAATCAGCGCGGGCCGAACGGCATTTCCTTTTTCGTCGAGAAAAACCGCGCCATGCATTTGGCCGGAGAAGCCGATGCAGGCGACGTCTTTGCCAGTGAGATTTGCAGCAGCAAGCGCTTTGCGAACTGCTATGCAGGTGGCGCGCCACCAGTCTTCGGGATGCTGCTCCGCCCAGCCAATCTGCGGAGTCGCGAACGGCTGATGTTCCTCCGTGGCGGAAGAAACGAGACGGCCGCTTTGATCGATGATGATAGCGCGCGTGCCCCCAGTGCCAACGTCAATCCCAAGTACGTGGATATGGCCTCCTCGACCGCTTCAGACCAACGGAGTGGAGACATCATATATAGCTACGCGAAGATAACAAGAGAGGGACAGGCAGGAACGTGCCCGCGTGGGGGATTGCTACAACACTTCGAGTTGAGCAGTGAGAATTAGAATCAGCCCACTTGGTTGGTCATAAGGAAAAGGGGCCGCATCTCGAAGCTCGCATACTGAGGACGCAGCCGCTCCGTATTATATTGCTCTTTAATGTTGACAAGTTTTTTTGTGGCGGTAACGGTTTCGAGTGGAATGTTGTCGTAGTGGCCGTTCTTGAGGACAACCAAGCGTCCGCTTATATTTTTAAGCAGCAAATCCAATGCAAGGTTGCCGTAGGCCATTGGCGCGATGGAGTCAATCGCGTCGGGATCGCCGCAGCGCACGAGATAGCCGAGTTTCTGGTTGATGACGTCGATTCTCTTGCCGTTATTGAATTTGGCGGAGAGGTCGCGCACTCTTTCTGCGACGATATCGCCAATGCCGCCGAGCTTTTTGTGGCCGAAGGCGTCGGCCTCCACGCCCTCAAAAACCATTTCGCCGCCTTCGAACATCGCTCCTTCCGAAACGAGAACAATCGAGTACTTGCTGGGGTTCTTGCGGCGGTCGGCAACGAGCAGCTCCGTGAGGCGTTCTATATTGAATTTGAATTCGGGAATCACGCAGCGATTGGCGGCGCCGGCCATCGTAGGGAGCATGGCCGTAAAACCGGCGTAGCGGCCGAAGACTTCCAGCACCATGAACCTTTCGTGAGAGCCGGCGGAAGTGCGCAGGCTATTCACCATCTGAATCGTGCGCGTCACGCAGGTGCTGAAGCCGATGCAATAGTCGGTGCCGGGAACGTCATTGTCCATGGTTTTGGGGATGCCGATAACCTTGAAGCCTTCTTTGTGCAAACGAACGCCGTAGCTCAGCGTATCGTCGCCGCCGATGGGAATGAGCGTGTCAATGCCAAGCCACGCGAGATTCTTCAGCACTTCTGGGGTGAGGTCGTTCTTTTCCGCCGTGAAATGACCGCGGAGATGGTCGGGAACGTTCGCCTTGCCGACACGACCGGGATTGGTGCGCGAAGAATGAAGAAAGGTGCCGCCGGTGCGGCCCGCGCGATCGACGGTTTCTTCGTCGAGAAGGAAGAAGTTGTCGGAGTTGTCGTAGTCCTTCTCGCGGACCATGTCCACCAGGCCGGCCCAGCCGTGGCGAATTCCAATGATCTGATAGCCTTCGCGCAGGGCGCGCAGAGTGACGGCGCGGATTGCGGGGTTGAGGCCGGGAACGTCGCCGCCCCCGGTGAGAATGCCGATGACCCCTTTCCTGGTCTTGATGTTTGCCATGTGTTACTAGATCACCTTTTCGTGAGATGTCGAACAGAGAATTATCCACTTTGCCGCGAGTTTTAGGAAGGGCTTGAAGAACGATTCGTTTTCTCGCACGAATGCATTCAAAAAATAGGAAAAGGGCGGACTGACGTCCGCCCTTCTTGACTCAAGCTGATTGCGGGTGTTTACGACGCTGGTGTTGCTGCCATCTGTTCCGTGGCGTCTTGAATTGTGAGCATGTCGGTGCGCACCTTTTCCCATTCGAGCAAAGTGAGTCCCTGCGACGCGAAGAACTTCCGGATTTTGGCGGAATCCCAATTCATGACTTTTTCCATGACGGGAACGAGCACGCTCATGGCGTTATCGCTCAGCACCGTGCGCTTGGCCACGCGCGTAATGAATTTGGCTTCGCTGACCGCGATGGTCAACCCGTCGTACTGATTGACGTGCATCATGACTGGCAAGTCCGAGCTGCCGTCTCCCATGTAAATAATCTGGTCGTGGCTGATGCCAAGGCTTGCACGAAGCTCTTCGAGCACCGTGATTTTGCCCCAGCCCGCGGAGGCGCGAATGATGGAATCCACTTCGCCCGACTCTTTGTAGCGGAACCGCGTGCCGAAGATGTGGTCGGGCGGAACGATGCCGTCGAGCGCCGATTGAATGATCTCCTGCGGCGCGGCGGAAATCACATTAAAATGGAATTTGCAGCCTTCGCCTAGCGAATCCAACGCGCGCGCGAACAGCGCCACGTCGTGTTTCAAGCGGATGCGTTTGCCGGTCTCGACGAGATGCTCGCGCCGGACGCGGCGAAAATCCGGGTCATGCAGAATGAGGTAGCTCAGCTCTGCGCCCTGTTGGACGAGATTGATCTCGGCCAAGCCTTTGACCTTGTCGTGAAACCCATGAAAACCGATGAGTTCGGTCAGTACGACTCCCGAGTCGTTGAAGCTGAGTGTCTGGTCGAAATCGCTGGCCAGCAAGTATTGTTTCGCCATGCACTGGTACTCCTTGTGTTTCTTATTTATAGGGGGATGACTCTGGGAAGCCCGCACCCTCTAACAACACCTTAACCGCCCTACTCCCCGAACCCCTCACGAATTATTTTGATGGGTGCGATGCGAGAAAAATGTGAACAATTCATTATACCTCGATTTAGATGCGAGGCGTGCATAACAGGTTAGAAAGAAAGGAGATGCATGTATAAAAAGGACACAAAATCGCGCAAGTTCTGGAGGGAGAAAGACATAGAAAGGGAGAAGAAAAGGGGAAGCTGAAGGCGCGACTGGGACTAGCGGCTGGATTGCGAAGCCTGGACGCTGTGGCGCCAAAGCCTGGATTTTAGGCGGTCGAGCCAGATCGTGGATGAGCTAGGGGGCTGCACTGGCTGGGGCTTCATTACCGGTTCGTCCGTGACCGTGTACAGCTGCCCGTTGTGGAGGTAGAGCGCCTGGGCTTCCGCGCGGTTCAGCGGGTGAGCGCCGCGGCGCCCGAAAACGGCGAGCTGGTTGCCCGATTCATCTACAGCGCGGTCGCGGTCGATGCCTTTTGAAAGGGCAAGCGCAAGTCCTCGCGTGCGAGAGGTGGCGATAAGTTTTGGCATCGGGCGCGGGCTGAAGCCGGAAAAGTGTCCCGGGTCGTCCCAGGGCGAGATAATTTGTAAGACGCGCAGGCCATTTTTTCCGTCGGCGACAAAAGCAAATGCGCTTGCTGCAACCATTCCGATCTTCACATCGTTCACGTCGTTGAGTTGGCCTTCGCCGTTAAACATTTGATCGAGCTTCGGAGCGTCCGGTTTTTCCACGTCGATGATTGCCAGACCCTGTTTGCCTGCGGAGACGTAAGCGTAAGTACGCGCGACGTAAACATTCCGCGCATCTTCGAGCGGAACAAGGGCATTTGCAAGCGGCTTCGGTTGCGCAAGGTCCGTAACATCCAAAACTTTCAAACCGTCGCGATCTACGACGAATGCGTAGCGGAACTGCACGGCAATCCCGTGGGGATCGTTTATTAGGGGCGCGCCAATAGTTGCCGTCACCCGCGGTGCTAGTGGAGTGTTGAGGTCCACAACGACCAGGGCTTTGTCCGTCAATACGTAGGCAAACGTTCCGGCAAAGGCAATGCGGCGAGCTCCGGTAAGAACGCCATTGGGATTGAACGCGAGCGCGCGCTTCAGAAAATTATTCGCCGGATTGCCGTCGAGCAAGGTGCCTACGCCCGGGCCTTTCCCTTTCAGATTCGGTTCGCCGACGATGACCAAGCCTTCTTCCTTATCAACGACGTAGAGAAAACCATAAAACAAGTGAATCGGTTGCTCCTCGTTCTCCGGCAACTGCTGGCGCAACGGGTCGACGCCGAGTGTCGTGGGCGAGGCAACCGACATTGCGTTTTTCGTCGGAACAAAGAAGCGCTGCCCAATGGGCGAAACCGGCGCCGTCGTGATTTTTTCGGAGAAGCCCTTGTTATCAATATTCGCGATGTCGTAGACGCGCACGCCGTCCGTCCCGTTCGCGGCGTACGCGTATTCGCCGCGAGCCTGAATATCGAGGACATTGCCGGAATGCTCCGCAACCGCATGAAGGTCCCGGCCGCGCGCAACGAAATTTCTGAAATTGTCTGGATATGCGATGCGCTGAAGATCGCTGCCGTAAATTGCCTCAGGCTCGTCGTGTTCGGCCACCGCAATGGCTTCCAAACCCTTGTTGCCCGTGGCCACATAAACGTAGCGCCCCATGAAGTTCATGAAGTTCGTGCCTTGCAACAAGAGTTGCGCCATCCAGGCGTTGTTGTCGTTGTCTGCGGAGACGTGGCAATCGCCGCATTGCTTTGTTTCCCGCGCGCGAACCGTGTGCGGCACAAACGTAGAAAACGCCTGGCCCGAAAATCCCGGTGCGGAAATGGTTTGCTGCGTGTAGTAGAGCCATTCGCGATTGGCGTTTTGCGAACTGACCAGCACGGCGCAGGATGATCGTGCGGGAGCGACGCGATGCCCGGTCACCGTGCCGTCAATTCCGAGCATGTAAATGTCGTCGCGCAGGACCTGGAAGTTGTAGCTGGTGTAATTTTTTGTGAGCAGTCCTTCGTTGTGAAGCATTGGACGGCGCGCATTGGCGGTCATTTTCAAATGGCAGCCGAAGCATGTCGGTGTCCAGGAAGTGTGGCAGGAGTAGCAGGTCATCTTGTCGTTGGAATGAGCCAGCGCCGCATCACTATCGGGCATTTTTGCGGCAACGATTCCATCTTTGCTCATCAGCTTGGCGCGCAACGATTTCATGCTGAAATGCTCGTTGCCGGGCGTGATGGTGTCCAGCGTTTGAACAATCTCCCATTCTTTGTTTTCTTCGGACATCGAGCGCTGAATCAGCCTGTCGCCGCGCCATTCGAATCGCCGCAAGCCCCACGGCGTCCGCAAACCATCGAGGTGACGCCCGCGCTCGCCTCCGGGAACAACCGGTTCCGGAGCCGCCGGTCCTGAGGTCAGCAGGGTCGCTTTTTTGCGAATCGTGCCGTGGCAATCGACGCAATCAATTTCCACCGCCGCGCGAGGCTCGCCATAAATCTTTCCGTTTCCATGATTGTCTTGCTCAAAATGGCAATCGTTGCACTGCATCCCTTTTTCCAGGTGAATGTCCGCAAGGTGTACGGCCTTGCCGAAGCGGTCCGGATCATCGAACGCGATTTGCTTGCCATCTTTGTCGAGCCAGTTACCTTTTCGGTCGTGGCTAAACACAGAGCGAAATACCCAGCCATGTCCATGAAAATCGGCGAACTGCGCAGTCTTTAGTTGCTTGTTGAACTCGGCGTTGCCGGTTTGCTCCAGAAATTTCTCATCGCCCCAAAGCCCGCGCGCCGCAGCCGCTTCGGGATTACGCAAAAACGATTGATAGCGCTCCTTTTCCGTGAGATTGCGCTGCTCTTTGGGATACATCTTGCCGCCGTCGCTCTCGTTGTCCCACCAGGTCAAGCCGAAATAGGTCGCGACCATGTTCGTGCCCGGATGAATGTGGCAGATCATGCATTGGCTCGAGGGAATCGAGCGCGTGAAGGCGTGCTTAATGGGATGGCCCGCTTCGTTCTTCGGAATCGTAGGATCGGCAGACGCGCTAAAACCCGAGTGGCCAAACGCCGCGTATCCGCCAGAGTGTGACGGATCGAGATCGTTCGCATAAATCACATGACAGGCCGTGCAACCACTCCCTCGGTAATCGCCGGGATGATCGTTGGTTCCAGGAAGCGACAGAATCGGATCGAGCAAGCGGGTTTTCTGCAGCCCAAGAAAAACAGGATCGGTGCGCAATTCCGTGCCGAATCCGCGATCGCTGAGCTTGTCGTCCGGTTTCCCCGGAATTTCTTCACGATTCGGGTTGCCAATCTCGGCTTTCTTATGCCCGCCGCGCTCGAAAACGCGAAGTATGTTTCCCGGTTGCGAAATTTCCCAACGATAAAGAGGATCGAGGTCCGGAATCACGCCTTTGGTGCGAGTTTCCTCTGCGGCCGGCTTTGGAAATGTCCTGATGGATTGCGGCAGGCCGTCGCGATTGTAACTTTCCCCGAAGCGCGCATTCTTCGACGGATACCCGCCGTTGTTGTAGAGCGCCGCTCCCCATAGAAATCCAGAATGCGTCATCATGCTTGTGGAAACCGTGCGCACTTCCGCCGCATGGCAGCCGAGCATGCCGCAAGTTTCCGCCGCCACGCGCAAATCGCCGGGATTGACAAACTGGATGTATTCCGCGGATTCCTTCAGCCACAGCGTGTAGGCCCGTTCGGGGAGATTCACGCGATTCTTAAACGCCGTATGGCGCGGCTGCACGTGCGCCTTTTCTTTGACGGCATTGTATTCCGCCGTATTCGGCGCGGTTCCAGCCGCAATGGCAGCCGCCGGATCTCCTCCGTGGCAGTCTGTGCAGCCGAGATGCACCGTTTTCGTCGGATGCATTGTCGGTTCATCCGTCGCGTGGCACGAGACGCAGCCGGAGAATTTTCCGTCGACTTCTTTCTGCGACTGACTCGCCTTGGATGCGGCGCCAGGCCTGTCTGTGCGGGCAGGCTCTTTTGCGGGCGCAGAATGAAGCGCAATCACAAAAGACAACGCAGAGGCGCAGAGCACGGCGATATTTCGCAGAGCAGAGGCGCTAGAGTTGTGGAAAGAGAGCATTGTCTGCGTGCCTCAGAAAATAAACTTCACTGAGCCGAAAAGCGAGAACTGCGTGCGGCCCGTGTAAATATCTTTGAAACCCTGCCCCGGCTGGAGCGCCGAGGCGCCGCCGGTAAGAACGATGTTTTCAGTGAGCGGCGGCCGGTACTCCACCCCAACACCCACGTCTTCTCCAATAGCGTGATGAATTGGCGACTGAAACAACAAGAACTCCAGCGGCTCCGTGCGCTCGAAACGCAAGTAATTGAAATTTGCGAAGCCACGCAGCTTGGGCGTGATATCAAAATCCGCGCCGGCATTCACAAGAAAAATTCCCGGATTTACAAAATTCGCCTGCCCTTCTTCTTTACTCGCCCTCAGCGAAGGAATCAGGCTCCCCGGCGTCGTCAGCAGCACACCTGAGCCTAGCAAGCGAATCCCTTCGCGGTTCCAGAAGCTGAAAAGCCCTCCCGCAAAATTCGGCAAGTCCACAATGGAGTCGAAACCGCGCGCACGCCCATCACGCGGATTGGCGTCACCCGACGTATAAAACGCGGAAACACGGTATCGCATCCAGTCCTTGTCGTAAGAAATTTCCGCCGCAGCCATTTGCGCGTTGATCGTCACTCGTCTCCCAGCAATGGGATTGAAAGTGTCTTCGCCAATCGCCTGATAGAATGCGTGCGTGAGATTCACTCGGCGAAGGTGCCCGCTGCCGAGCCAGCCGAAATAGCCCACGCGAATTCCATGCAGGATCGGGCCCGCCCCGGGATTTTGGTTGATGACACTTCCAATCGGGGCAGGACGCACGAGAAACCCGTTGTCATCGTAATGCAAACTGGGATCATCCTTGTTCCACGCGGCCACGAATTCCGCCGTGTAACCAGGAAAAAAGAAATCCTGCAAATACACATTGCCCAGCACGACCTGTTGATGCCGACGTTCGAACGTATTTAGCCCACTATTGGTGTTTTTCTCGAGAAAATGAAAGTACGCGACGTTGTACTCGATCCGGTCGCTGTGGAGGTTCCCAAAGAGACGCAGCGCCGGTTCTTCATCCACAAATAGAAAGCCTCGAAAATCTGCGTTGAATTGCTGAATCCCCGCGCGCGCCGAAACAAAATCATAATTGGGACCCAGATCGTGAAGCTTCACCTCTACAAACGCTTCTTGCAGTCCGAGGTGATTGTCAAAACGGTTGATGCCGCTGCGCACGTCTGGCGCAACAATGCCGAGTTCGCGGACCTTCAAATCATTCAGGCTGAACTCGGGCGTGACGCGAATGCGCCAGTCCACCGGCTTGAATGACGCGTCGCCATGAAACAAATCCAACGCGAAGCGCAGCGTCTGATCGAAAAATGCCTGCTCGCCTTTGCCAAAGAAATCGGAGCTGCCCGCGCGTGCGCTGCTGACGTTGCTTGGCGAGGGCACGCGGCGGCCATCGAAAAACGTTTCTGCCGACGCTGTCAAGTTCAGGAAAACCTGCTGGCCCAGGCGCTCGGGCCAAATGGGCTCATCACCTTTCCAGCGATTCCGATTGAACGGGTCATACCAATGTGGTTTCGAGTAAAGATATTCGCCTTTTTGCCGATAGCGGCGGTAATCAGGCTGCTCCAGGGCCCAGCGATTGGGCACCGCGTTGTAAACGTCTGCGACGGGAGGGAGTGTTTCCGCAGAAACACTTTCGATGTAGTTAGCGTCAGCATCAAGCCGATGCCGAAGTTCGCGATAGGCGCCTGCATTCGCAGCAGCTCCCGCAGGCAACGCGGGGCCAAGCTCAGAGAGTCGCGGCAAACGCGAGCGCGTTTCCACTGCGCCGCTCGAAACGAGACAAATTTCCAGCGTGACCACTTCATTAGGCGAGAGCCCGAGTTCTGCGAGCATAAACGGCGCATAGCCCTGAGCTTCCGCGCGCAGTTCAAATTTCCCGGGCGGCAATGGAAACAGCCGGAAGATTCCTTCCGCGGAAGAAGTTGCCGTGAAAGTCTGCCCGGACTGCAAATTCCGCAGCGTCAGGACCGCTCCGGGAATAGCCAGCGGATTACCCAAAGAATTCGTGTCCCGAACCTGGCCATCGAGCGCGGCCGCATTTTGTGCCTGCTGGCGCGGAATGCGTTGTGGGGGGCCCTCCTTGCGGGATTCCTTCGCCGAGCTTTGCGCCGGCGCGGGCGCTTGCTCCTGGAAAACTTTCGCTCCCAGCGCAAAGGAAAAGAAGAAGCACGAACAGCAAGCGGCACACACTGCCCGCCGCGATATTCGCAGAAAAGAGCCAATCATTCCTTTGCCTGAATGGATCCGCAAAAACTGGAGTCGCGTTCTAGCTAACAACAGGGAACACGATGGAGCAACACCTTTCCGCTATGGCTGGAGCGATTCAAGTAACAAGCCTTGGGAGCCGGGCCATTCACCAATACGCTGCAAAAGATTCGCAAATTCGTTGAGCCGGAGCGCGTACGTGGGTTACAAGAAGAGAATCCCTCGATGGCCGTCACCCACAAGTTGCGCAAGCCCGTCGAATCGCAGCAGGCGCTTCGCTCGCGAAGAAAAGTGCTCGTCGTTGGCGTGTTTCTTGCCTTGGGAATCGCCGGCGTGCTTGCATTGCTTCTGCTCGGCTGCGGCGGTGGGAGCACCACGCTTGTTTCTCCTCCGCCACCGCCCGCTGTTCAACCCCTGCAAGCTTCCGATGTGCAAAACATTGTCCAAGCCGCAGTGAATTCCGTGAATGTGGATATGGTCGTAGCCGTGGTGGACCGCGCGGGATTCGTTCTCGGCGTATTTCGAACTCAGAACGCACCGGCCACAGCTATCGGGAATTTTGAACAGACCGTGGACGCTAACGACTTGGCCGTGGCTCTCGCGCGCACCAGCGCATTCTTCAGCAACGATCAAGCGCCGCTTTCTTCACGAATGGTCCGCTTCATCAGCGGGATTCACTTTCCGCCGGGTGTTACCAATCAGCCGCCCGCCGATTTGTACGGCATCGAAAACACCAATCGGGGTTGCATGCTGGTGAACGATCCAAACTTCACAAACAAGATCCCCCCATCGCTGACACTCAGCGGAGGATTCGGTTTGGGCGTGATCACCGGAAAGACGGACACCAACGATTCCAACGCGACAGCGGTGAATCCGGGCGGCGTGCCCATTTTTTACAAGAATGTGGTGCTCGGCGGAATTGGCGTCGTGACTTCGTCAAGCGACGCAAATGTCGCGGAGTTTGCCGCCTTCACCGGTTCGACCACCGCGCGGACAGGTCCAACGGACACTTTCGGCCCGACTCCCGCTCCTCCCGGCGTCGTTTTCATTGGTGGCGTTGCGCTTCCATTTGTCAATCAAACTTCGCTTCCCGCCAGTTTCTCCGCAGGGCCCGTCAGCGGCACAGGGAGTTTCCTGGTCGCGCCCACCAACAGTCAGGGACAGCCTCCCGAAGGCGATTTGATTCCACCCTCAGGAGGGCCAATCGGTGGGTTGAGCGCGACGCAAGTGACTCAAATTTTGGACAACGCGGAGGCGACCGCGAACACCACGCGCGCCGCGATTCGCTTGCCCATCGGTTCGCGCACCAGAATGGTGATTGCCGTCGCCGACCTCGACGGAACCATCATCGGTTTACGCCGCATGCAAGATTCCACAGTCTTCAGCGTCGATGTCGCTGTGACCAAGGCGCGCAACATGGTGTACTTCAACAGTGCTTCACGGACCGCGGCGGATTTGAATGGCGTCCCGATGAGCACCGCGGTCACAAACCGCACGATTGGCTTCGGGGCGCAGCCCCTTTATCCTCCGGGAATCGATGGCTCCAATGCCGGCCCCTTCTTCAATCTCTACACCATGGACCTCGCGAATCCTTGCACGCAGGGATTTCAAACTGGCGCGGCGAACTCAAACAAAAGCGGAATCGTATTCTTTCCGGGAAGCGCGGGCCTGTATCGCAACGGAATTCTTGTCGGCGGACTCGGCGTGAGCGGCGACGGTGTCGATGAAGACGACTACGTTACCAATGGCGGCACAGCCGGATTTGAAGCTCCCACGACCATTCGCGCTGACCAAGTCACCGATCAGGGCGTGCGTCTGCCGTATTTCAAATTCCCCAGAAATCCCACCAACTGAGCCTCTCGCAAGTATCCTGCCCGAATTCCTGCTATCAAGGGCGCCGCGATTTCTTGCTTCGCGCCATCTTCTCCAGAGCTCGTGCAAATTTCTCAATCGTTTCCGGCACCGCCTCGCTGTAAACAAACTGCCCGTTTCGGCGGCAAGT
>WNGL01007097.1_pt1 | contig 21744 bp, 20 predicted proteins | sample 5400591 | NCBI WGS metagenome assembly WNGL01 (sample SAMN13153377, study PRJNA577476) | soil metagenome | isolation source: 80 cm soil or saprolite under Garry oak tree replicate 1 | place: USA:California | collected 2016-06-15 | reverse complement strand
ACAGCCCCAAGGGCAGGGCGCTGACGAGCAGCATCGCACCCAGAACCAATAACAAGAGGCGGGGACGGTAATTACGAGCGGATTTGCGCTGCTGAAGCGGCATAGCCAGGCGGTATTCATTTTACTTTGTGCCTGGAGGCGGGGGAGAAAAGACCGAGCGTCGGTTGCCGATTAGCTAAGACCCACAAGTTGCGGAAAACGCTATGTAAGCATACGTACAACTAGCTGACTGGCTGGGTACAGTGGGCGCAGCGGCGGGCCTCGATGGGAATTTCGCTCAGGCATTCGGGGCATTTCTTGGTGCTGGGTTACGTTGGCTTGTCCTTATGCTGAATCTTAGCCATGAGCGCGTTCATAGGCAGCACGACGGCAAAGTAGACTGCGGAAGCGATGATCACGAAGGAAATAACAGAATTGACGAAATCGCCGAAAAAAGAAACTTGCTGCCATGGATCGTGAAGCTGATCGACGAGAAGTCGGGTTGCTTGACCACGGCCGCGATGAATGGAGTGAGCAAGCCCTTCACCATGGAGTTAACGACGTCGCCGAACGCCTCCGATCACCACACCGACGGCGAGATCAATCGCGTTGCCCCGGAGCAAGAATTGTCTGAATCCTTTCATGGCTGGCTCCCATCAACTGAAATTGAGGCTGCGGCCCCGTGCTTGCTATCTGATGTAATGCGCTAAAGAAATGGGCGGATCTTGCTGAAGACGCTGGAACTAGATTGCCGATCAATGTGCAGCCAGAAGGCCCCACAGGCCGGTGGCGACTCCAGTCAGGCTGAACAGAAACGACGCTTGCCAATAAAGGCGGCTCTTAGCCAGCAGCGAAATCGAGCTGAGAACGATGGCGACTTCCAGGAATAGCTCGCTGCCATCATAAAAACGGGCCTTGCGGCCGGCCACGTCCACTTCCCTGCCGAGCTTCTCGGCCTCAGCCTGAATCCCTTCGGAATCTTTTTTCTGCTGTTCGGAGCGGGCGCGGAAATCGGCCGCGGCCTGGGCGCCCTTTTCGGCAAAGAGGCCGGCAATTTCGGCGTCTGCGTCATAGACGTGCGAGCGAATGTTCTTGGCCTGAAAATAATTCCACTGATCGGTGGCGCGCGTTTCGAGCAGAACCTCTTCGGTATGCGCGCGGTGGCTCAACAGAGTGGAGGCGGCGAGCAGAATTGCGAGAATGGCCATGGTGAGCCCAATGGCGCGTTCGCCCGATTCTTTAGCCTTTTCCGTATTTTCGGCCAATTCCTGAGGTTCCATTCCCATTCTCCTTTGAGGCAATCTATTCTTTTGTGAGCCGCCGCTCCATGAGCTCGCGAATGGCCGCGCTTGGCGCGCGGCCCTCATGCAGTACGGAGTACATCTGCTCAGTGATGGGCATGTCCACGTTGTGTCTGCGAGCAAGCGCCATCGTCGCGGAGGTGGTGCCCACGCCTTCCGCAACCATGCGCATGTGCGACAGAATTTCTGCCGGTTTGCGCCCCTTGCCCAGTTCCACGCCAACCGAGCGATTCCGGCTTAGCCCTCCAGTCGCCGTGAGCACGAGATCACCTAGGCCGGCCAAGCCTGCGAGCGTATCACGCCTGCCGCCCAGGGCGACGGCAAGGCGAGTCATTTCGGAAAGGCCACGGGTGATCACCGCCGCGATCGTATTTGCGCCCAAGCCGAGGCCGGCACAAACTCCCGCTGCCAGGGCGATCACGTTTTTCACCGCGCCCCCGAGTTCCACGCCAACGATATCGTCATTGGTGTAAAGCCGCAGGGTAGAGCCGGAGAATTCGCGCTGGATTTCCGCAGCGACCTGCAGGTCTCCGGAGGCGATGACCACGGCCGTAGGATCGCCGCGGGCTACTTCGAGCGCGAAGCTCGGCCCCGAGAGGGCGGCCACGCGGGGCGTGAACTCTCGACCGATGACTTCGGCTATGACTTCGCTCATGCGCGCGAGAGAATCGTGCTCCAGGCCCTTGGTTGCGCTGACGAATATGGTATCTGTCGTGGTCCTGGCATCAAGATGTGGCAAGGTGGCGGTATAGATAGCGCGGGCGTGCGCTGAAGGCATCACGCCGAGCACGATCTCCGCGCCTGCGAGTGCCTCGCCAAGGTCGCCGGTAACTTCGATTTCCTCAGGGATATGCATGCCGGGCAGATAGATGGAATTTTCCCGGCAATTGCGGAGCGAAGCGAGCACGTCGGCGCCGTGCACCCAAAGCGAGAGCCGGTGGAGTTCGCGGCTGCGCCCCAGCGCGATCGCCAGGGCGGTTCCGCAGCTGCCCGCACCGATGATGGCAATTTTTTTCACGGCTTCGGAGTGCGCGGGCCGCTTCGGAAATTAAGTTGGGGCTCGGTGCCGCGGAGCAGCCGGATGATATTGGAGCGATGGCGGGCGATGATCAGGAGCATGGCGAACGAAGCTCCCGCGGAGATGGATTCAGGCGGCGCATGGCGGGGAGCGTAGAGCAGGTAAACGAACAACGGGAGAAAGGCCGCCGCCGAGATGGAAGCCAGCGAAACGTAGCGCCAGAACAGCAGGACCACGAGCCACACGATCAGCGCGCCAAGGACCGCTTGCCAGCAGATGGGCAAGAAAACGCCTGCGCCAGTGGCTACGCCGCGTCCGCCCTGAAAGCGCAGCCAAACCGGAAAGGTATGCCCCACGAGGGTCAGCAAGGCCGCCAGAATCATCCAGCGCGGATTTCCATCGGTCAGACGGGCAGTGAGCCAGACGGAGAAATAGCCTTTGCCGCCATCGAGCAGGAGAGTAGCCAGGCCGGGGAGCGCGCCTGCCTCGCGGGCCACATTGGTCGCGCCGATATTGCCGCTGCCGCGGAAGCGGATGTCGCCGGCTCCGATGAGCTTCACGATGAGAAATCCAAAAGGGATGGACCCGAGCAGATAAGCGGCAAGAGGTAACCACCACAAACCCGCGGCGCTCTGGCGGGGATCGATTTGCCCGGCGAAAGTCGCGAGTGCGCCTGGCAGCAAGCCGAAACAAGTATTCAAGGTGCCTGCTCTCGAGAAAACGGATAGGTAGCCAGACGAGTGTACTCGGCCCCGGAACGTTTCAACACGCTTTGGTACAGGTGAAATTCCTGGAACGTTTCGCTTCCGAATTCGGGCGTTCCGAGAGCTTCCACTGCGGCGGTGAGGGCTGGGGTGCCTTGCGGAGATTCAAAGCGAGCCAGCGTGAGATGAGGATGGAAGGCGCGCTTCTCCGGGGCAAGGCCAAGGGGCTCGAGCTTCATTTCGATTGCGGCGGCGAGCGCTCCGAGTTGCGGGCCGGCTTCCACGCCGGCCCAAAAGACGCGGGGGCGGCGCGCGCTGGGAAAAAATCCCAGGCCGGCGAAGCGCAACTGGATGGGGGCGAAGCCAGGAAGCTCGCCGAGCGCCTGCCGAATCCGTTCGAGATTCTCCGGCGGAGCCTCGCCGATAAATTTCAGGGTGATGTGCACGCCTTCCAGACGCACCCAGCGCGCACTCGGGCAAATCTTCTGCAGCCGGGCGCTCAGCTCGGCAAGCGCGGCACGCACCGCTTCGGGCACATCCAGCGCCACAAATACGCGCACGCTACCTATGCACCTTAGCTCTGAACCACGGTGGGCCAGGAGGGCTTGCCGTGGCGGGCATAAATGAAATAGCGGCGCAACATATCGAGCGCAGCCTGAGAGGCATGCCAGCGGATGCGCTCGCGATCGCCGGGAAAGCGCAGGGCGCGGTCACGGCTGCCATTGGCGTCGGCAAGAGCGATGTAAACCAAACCTACAGGCTTCTCCGGGGAACCGCCGGAGGGTCCGGCGATCCCGGTGATGCCGATGCCGAGCGTCGCGCCGATGCGGCGGCGGATTCCCTGCGCGAGGGCCTGGGCCACCTCGGGGCTGACGGCGCCCTTGGATTCAATTAGCTCGGCGGGCACATCCGTCCAGGCGGTCTTCAGATCATTGCTGTAGCAAACGACGCCGCCCAGAAAATAGGAAGAGCTTCCCGGAACGCGTGTGAGCCTTTCTGCCAATAAGCCGCCGGTGCAGCTTTCGGCGGTGGCTACGGTGGCCTGATTGAGAGCCAATTCGCGCGCGACGATCTCTTCGAGCGTCTGGCCGTTGGAAGTGAAGACGTTTTCTCCCAGCGCAAAGGTGATGCGCTCGACCATTTCGTCGAGCACGCGCTCGGCGGCAGCATGATCGGACGACCAGGCGCGCAGATGGATCTGGATCTCCCCGGGAGCGGTGAGGATGGTGGTTTGCACGTCCGCGTACTGCGCGTAGATCGGAGCGGTGCGCTGCTCGACCTCCGATTCGGTAAGGCCCGCGGTGCGCATCTCGCGATAAAAAAGACGCGTTGCACCGGCCAGCCGCTCCAGGCGCGGCTCCACTTTTTCGGTGAACATGGCCTTCAGCTCATGCGGCGGGCCGGGCAAAAGCACGACAATTCGTCCCGCCGATTCGAGCCAGAGCCCGGGCGCGGTGCCGCGCGGATTTTCCAGCAGGTCGGCGCCTTCCGGCACCATCGCCTGCCGCTTATTCACCTCAGGCATGGTGCGCCCCAGACGTCGAAAACGCGCCTCGATATTCTGCAGCACGGAACTATTCAGCACGAGCTTGCGGCTCAGCAATTCCGCGACGGCTTCGCGTGTCAGGTCGTCCAGCGTAGGCCCCAGACCGCCCGAGGAGACCACCAGATCACAGCGGTCGAGCGCGCAGCGGAAGGCGTCGCGAACATGTTCGTGCTGGTCGCCGACGATGGTTTTGCGGGCCACGGCGATGCCCAGGTGATTGAGCCGCTGCGTGAGAAAAAGTGAGTTGGTGTCGATCCGGTCTGGCGTGAGCAATTCCGAACCGACGGCGATTATCTCAGCTTGCATCTTTTAGAGTCATAGTGGGCGGATCATACCGGGAGGGCCAGGCCTTCGATATTCCAGTCCACACTGAAAAGCGCGCTATTGGTGCCCAGCACGGCCCGCCGCGTAGGCAAAAGGGCCAGTCCGACCAGCCCCATGCCGCTGAGCACGACTTCCGCCTCGCCGTCCGGCGTGATGCGAGCGATTCCGCGGCGCCCGTTGAGGGAGGCCGCGACGTAAAGATTTCCTTCGCGATCAAACGCCAAACCCTGGGGCCTGCCCAAGCCACGGTAGAAAAGGTTCACCTCGCCCTGGCGATTGATGCGCACAATTCGGTCGTAGCTCGAAGTCGTCGGTCCGGCGACGTAGAGTTCGCCCGCCGGGCTGAAAGCGAGATGATATGCCGCGATGGATGGCTCGAGCGTGGCGAAAACAAAAATCTGGCGGTCCGGACTGATTTTGAAAATCGTGCCGCTGCGATCGCCTACAAAGAGGTTTTTTTCGGCGTCGAAAGCGATTCCCGTGGCAATGCCCATGCCTTCCACCCAGAGCTGAGAGCGGCCGTCCGGCGTGACGCGATGAATCGTGCCATCGTTGCGACAGGAGACGTAGAGTACGCCGGCGTGGTCCAAGGCGAGTCCGGTGGGATTGACGAGCTCTGTGGCGAACGGCTTCACCTGGTAATTAGCCGTGATTTTGTAAAGCGAAACTGGAACCTTCTGGCCGCGCTGCCCGCTATAGGTAACGTAAATATTGCCCTCGCCGTCTACTGCCGGGTTCGCGACCGGATTCAGATTTTCGGCGATTTGCACGCCCAGCTGCATCTCGACTGCCGGACTGGTTCCGTGCGAAGTGGCCACGCGCACGCTGGCCACGGCAGCTCCCTCCGGAACGCGGGCGACGAGATAGTTTTTCGCAGCGATCAGCAAGCCGGCCTCGGTATCACCAAACATCACCCGAGGGCGGGTGTTATTGCTGGCGGCGAAGCCTTCGCCGCGGATGGCGATTTCGCCGCCAGGAATTGCGGCGGAGGGCGTAATGCTCTCGACGCGAGGTGTGGAATCGCTTACCAATCCCGTCTGTCCTGCTGGCAATTACCAAGGATATGCTAGCGGTTTACAATCTCAAAACTCGGAGGAGCCAGAGTCCGAGTGCAGCATAAGCGCCTGCGACCCAGTCATCGGCCATGATGCCCAGGCCGCCGGGCAAAAGTTCCGCGCGGCGCGCCGGAAACGGTTTCCAGATATCGAAAACGCGAAAAAGTATAAATCCCGCCACCAAATATTTCCAGTTCAGCAGGCCCGCAGCGAGAGCGGCGGTGATCTTCGCCGTGATGGGTTCATGCGGCGGCGGTGCGGTCCCGACGCTCAGAGCCAGCCCCACCACTAATGAGATGGTCTGGCCCGAAAGCTCGTCAATTACAACGTACCCTGGATCGGGATTGCAAGGCGCGGCGGCCACGACACGCTCGCTGGCCCACAGGCCGATCGCCGCGAGAGCCAGAAGCAAAGTGAACTCCGAAACCAAGATGACCGGACCGGATTCCGAGCGGGTCACCGCGGCTGTGCCGGAGACGAGAACGACGGCGGCCGCAGAGCCCCACGTTCCCGGAGCAACGGGCAGATAACCGACGCCGAGGCATGTGGCGAGGGCAAGCGCAAATAACGGGCGCGCGGCCTCAGGCTTCGTCGTCACTTTTTCGCTTGTCGGATTCAGTTTCCTTTTCTCCTTCCTCGTCGAAGAGCGGTTCGGAGACGACGTACTTTTCCGAAGCCCAGTTCCCCAGGTCCAGTAGCCGGCAGCGCTCGCTGCAAAAAGGGAAATCGGGATGGATCGCGGAATCCACCGGTTTGCGGCAAATTGGGCAGTGATGCTTCATGCGTCGTCGTAACCGCTGTCGATTAGATTCGCCTCCATTCGATATTAGGCTGAAGGAAGATCGCTACGCCAGGATGCGCAGCGGCGTAGCGGTGGAAATTTGGCGCGCCGGATGCATGGGCAGCGGGGCGGCGGAATGAGGCAAACTTTCTCGAAGTTCGATCACGCGGCCCACTAGATCGTAATCGAGTGATTTCGAGATTTCGACCATAGCCATATCTCCCGGACGCGCAGGAGCCCCATCGGGCTGCGGCTGGATATCGGTGAGGTAGAGTTTGCCGTCGATTTCAGGGGCCATGCCCTCGAGGCGCGCTTCCCAGACGAATTCCTGATCGCGAGAGGGGCCTTCGATCAAAGCCGGCACCGTCTGGCCGACAAAGCGGCGCAGGCGCCGCGCGGAAATTTTCCGCTGCAGCTTCATCAAACGGTCGCGGCGATCCGCGATCGTTTCGGCGTCCACTTTCGCGGCCAGCGCATGGCTCGCGGCATTCTCCACATCCGAATAGCCGAAGACGCCCATCCAGTCAAATTCCGCCGCGCGCACGAAGTCGCAGAGTTCGCGGAAATCCGCTTCGGTCTCACCCGGGAAGCCCACGATGAAGGAAGTGCGCAGCATCACGCCGGGAATCGTGCCGCGAATGCGTTCCAGCAGGAGGAGAAATGCCGCGCCACTCGAGCCGCGCTTCATTTGCGCCAGAACGCCGCGCGAGGCGTGCTGCAGAGGCATGTCGAGATATTTCACCAGCCGCGGATGTGCGGCCAACGTATCGAGGAGGCACTGCGTGACGCGATTCGGATAAGCATAAAGGAAACGAACCCAGGCCAGCCCTTCGATTTGTGCCAGGCGCGCGAGCAGTTCGGCGAGGCCGTCGCGCAGGCCGAGGTCTTCGCCATAGGAAGTGGTGTCTTGCCCGATCAGCGTAATTTCGCGCGCTCCGGCCGCGGCGAGGTTCTCCGCCTCGCGCACCACGGATTCAAAGCGGCGGCTGCGGAAATTCCCGCGCAACTGCGGGATGATGCAAAACGCGCAGGGATGATCGCAGCCTTCGGCGATCTTGATGTAGGCGGCGTGACGCGGCGTGGAAAGCACGCGCGGCGTGGCGTCGTGGTAGAGAAAGGCAGGCGCGCCCGGCGGAGCGGCGCGCAATTCGCCTTCGATCGCGGTGAGGATGCGCTCCACCTCGCCCGTGCCGATTACCGCGTCCACTTCGGGAATCTGCTGCCGGATTTGCTCGCGGTAACGCTCGACCAGGCATCCGGCGACCACCAGCTTCTGAGCGCGGCCGAATTTCTTGTGCTCGGCCATCTCCAGGATGGTGTCCACGGATTCCTGCTGCGCCGCCTCGATGAAGCTGCAGGTGTTCACGACGAGCACGTCGGCGTCATCGGCGCGCGAGGTGAGCTCGTAGCCGCTGCGCGCGAGAATGCCCATCATGACCTCGCTATCCACGAGGTTTTTCGGGCAGCCCAAGCTAAGGAACCCGACCTTTGGCATCGATTTCTCTTGGAGCAAAGAAAACAATTCTAACACACGCGATTGGGGGCGCGCCCGACCGCCCGTGCCCGCGTGCCATCAGAAAGCTGACGATGTGCCGGGCTGAAGCGCGGCGCTATGGGCCAGAGGCGCGTGGCCGTGAATATCCGGCGACTATGTGCCCGCATCGTGTGGGTGCCAAGCGATGGTATTGGCAGTTAACTCGAATGCCTAAGAAATCCAAAAAGAGAGGCGGAGGGCAGAAGCGGGCGCTAAGCGATATCTTCGCGCTTGCGGCGCATCTTGTTACATGCGCGGGCCGGGCCGGGTACGCGCCCGAAGAGTTAATTTTACCTCCTCGAGCAAGCCCGTAAAACGGGAAGCCTCGACGCAATCTTGCGCCCATGCAAAGGTCGGTGAGGCGAGCGACAGGCGCGGCGATTTCGCTGGCGCCCAGCGAGGCGGCGAACTCCACCGGAGTCTGCGAAGGCGATTTGCGCCATCCGGCCCTTTCGAGCAGGCGCAGCATGCGCTGATAGAAAAGTGAAGCAGCTTGCGCCGGCGGCGCCTCCAGCCCCAATTTAAGCCGGCAGGCAAACACCAGGCGCTGGCGCACGCGGCCGTTGCCGGCGAGCAGCAAAGCGATCGCGGCCAGCGCCAGCACGATCAGCTTCCATGGCGGTATCGAGTTCGCCGCTTCGCCCCAATTGCGCAGGCGCATGGCGCCGGCCGAACGGGCGCGCTCAAATGTCTCGCGGATGTTCACGGTCCAACGCCGAGACGCGCGCTGGACGCCCTGGGCCAGCGTAAGTTGATGGATGAAGTCGTAGTTCACCACCCAGTCGTTCCATTGCAATTGGAACCAGTCCCAGTAGAGGCCGAGTTGCGCCAGGAACCCGCCGGGGTGATCGTCGCTCGGCGGCGTGGGGTCGAAGGTGATCCAGCCGTGGCCCGGAAAGAAGACCTCCACCCAACTGTGCGCGTCGCTCGCGCGAATGATGTAGTCGCCGCCGACGCTGTTGTATTCGCCGGGAAGAAAGCCATTCACGTAGCGGGCGGGCACGCCGACGGCGCGCATCATCACGGTCATGGCCGCGGCGAAATATTCGCAATGCCCGGCGCGCTTCTCGAAGAGGAAGTAGGCCAGGGGATCGACCGGAGGCTTGCCGGAAAGGTCCAGCGTATAGCCGTAATTATTGCGGAGGTAACTTTCGATGGCGCGCGCCTTGTCGTAAGGATTGCTGGCGCGGGACGTGATCATCTCCGCCATAGCGGGGATGCGCGGATCGAGCTTGGGCAATTGCAGGTACAGCGCGCGAAGCGTTTCCGGATAGGCCCGCGAGGAGTTGCGGAGAACATCGGGCGGAATCGCGGGCAGCTCCGAGACCGCGTCGTAACGCAGATCGGCGAAATTGTGAAAAGGATTGGCCAGCGAGCCGGTCTTGTCGAGGGTGAGATAGGCGCGGCGAAGTGTGCGCGGGCCGCCCAGCGCCACGCCAAAGAATCGGCCGCGAAGGCGGGCCGGTTCCGGCGCCACGAAAACGGCGTCCGAAGCGACCGGCTCGAGCATCACAGTGTACTCAAACGGCAGCGCGTAGCGACGATCAGCCGTTGAGGTCGGCGGGACCTCGATCCAGCCGTCGTAGCCCTCGGTGAGCGCGTGCTGCTCGTGGCCTTCGGTATACCAGCGCCGGCCGTCAAACGTGGTGAGGGCGATGCCGCGCCAATGCATGCTTTTGGCGAAAAGCGCATTACTTTGCACCGTGATGCGCATGATCACGGCGCTGCTTTTCTTGATCTCGCCGATTTGGCCCAGCTCGACGTCGTCGGTAAAGCCGGAGATCAGCGAAGGCTGCAGGTTGAAGCCGGAGAGATAGCCGGCGTTGAATCGCGGGATCACGAAAAAAATGACCATCCCGGCCAGGAGCGCCGCCACGGCCACCCCGCCCGAAGTTATGCCCAGCGCCGTTTGCAGCTTGCGCGCCGGCGTTGATCCCGGCGCGATGTGCGGATACACCGCGCCTTCGGCGCTGCGACGCATTTCGAGTCCAATGAACGTGGAGATGGCCAGCGCCAGAAACACCAGGAAGAAGAATAAAAACGTCGTGTCCACGGTGAGGATGGCCGAGGCCAGCATGGCGCTAAACGCCAGCAAAGCGAGAAAGAGGTAGTCGCGCCTGCTCTTTGCGCTGAAAAGGCGGACGATCATGGCGAACAGCAGCAAATGAATCGCCGCCAATAATTTGGAGAAGAGCGTTGGGTTTTGCGCGTCGTTGGAGAGCAGCGGCGAAATCCACCACAAATCCACCTGGAAGTAGATAAAGTAGATGACCACGAGGAAAGTGGCCGTGCCGGGACTGAGCTCGGGTCCGCGGCCGTGCCACCAGCGATAGCCCTTGACCAGCACGGCCGCGGGCGCGAGCACGATCGTAACCAGGTCGAGCTTTCCGGTGGATACCAGCGCAAGCACGCTCACCAGAAGCATGAGAAACAGCGATATTTCAAAATAGCGGCTGAGCGCGGAGGAAGGCTCCGGGAAATTGGCGTGGCCCTCGATTTTTGCGGACGCGGACATGCGTGCGTCCAGTTTAGCACCGCGGCTCGGCGGCGCCGTTCGCGTCGCGCCAATCAGTAATCGCGGCAATCCGCGGCCGATTTCAGCATTCCGGCAGATGTAGCGCCGCCCTTCAGGGCGACATGCTGTTTTGCGGCCTTTGCGAACCTGCCAATCAGCAAGCGCGCCACCCGAGGGCGCGATCGAGCCATGTTGTCATTCTGAGCGGGTTTACGACGTACACACGAAGAATCTCTCCGGCAACGGCGACAGAGAGATTCTTCGTTCCGCAAAGCGGAATTCAGAATGACAAACTCGCTCTTTGACGCCTTCTTGGGAGCGCATTGAGCGCAGCCAACGCCGCGGCGGCGATTTTTTTTGTGGCGCTGGAGATGGGCAGGCGCTCGATCTTGGCGAGGGGTGGCGTGCGCACGTCGCCGCTTCGCGGCGCCCTCGGGGCTTGCAAAGCGCGCGCCCGCGATGCTGGCGCGTGCAAAGTGGGCGGCGGGAAGCCGTGCGTCGGCGACGTGACCGCCGGCAATTTGGCGACGCGCACCAGAAACGGAGCCAGCAGGATTCTGCGGAAGGTGACCGTGTGCCGCGCCGGCGGGAGTGGTTCGAGCGCCCCGGTGATGCCAAAGGCCGATTGCAGATAGCGCGAGAGTTTCTCGGGCGCCGGTCTTGCGGATTGGATCGCGGGGAAATGCCACAGCCTCGAAAACAAACTGCTGTGCTGGCCTTTTTGCCGCAGCAGCAGCGTGCGGCCGCGCGGGTCGAGCAAAACGGCTGCCGAGAGCGCGAGGCGAACGGACTTGGGCTTGCGGCGCGGAGCGGGCAGTCGCAGCGCGATTCCGAGCGCATGGGCTCGGCACCAGCGGGCGACCGGGCACACGGCGCACTGCGGCCCGCGCGGCGTGCACAGTGTCGCCCCGAGCTCCATCATCGCCTGATTCCAGTCTCCGGGGCTTGAGGGCGGTCCCGCAGCGGAGGCGGCTTGCGCGGGAAGCAGCGCGTTTGCGGCTGCGGCAAGCTCGCGCCATCGCTTCGGCCGCCGCAAATCTCCGCGAATGGCGCCAAGGCGCGCCAGCACGCGCGCGACGTTGCCATCGAGCACCGCGTGCGGCTCGCCGTAAGCGATGCTCAGTACGGCCGCGGCGGTGTAATGACCGATCCCGGGCAGCGCCAACGCTTCCTCGATTCGTCTCGGGAATTCGCCCGCGTGCCGGGCCACGATTTCTTTTGCGGCGCGATGCAGGTTGCGCGCGCGGCTGTAATAGCCGAGGCCCGCCCACGAGCGGAGCACGGCGTCCAGCCGCGCCCGAGCGAGCGCGTCGAGCGTTGGGAAGCGCGCCAGGAATCGCTGGTAATAGGGAAGCACGGCCGCGACGCGCGTCTGCTGCAGCATGATCTCGGAGATCCACACGCGGTAAGCATCGCGCGTCCTGCGCCAGTCCAGGTCGCGTTTGGCTTCAGCGAACCAGCCGAGCAGCTGCGTTTGAAACGCCGGCAGCTCGGCGGCCGGAATAAGTTCCCTTACCGGCGGCGGGATGGCGCGCGCCGGTATAGCGGCGAGATTTGCGTTTCGCGGCGCGACGCCGCCGGAGCGCACAGACATGCGAGGCATCAGGGTTGCATTGTCGCACGCGGCGCAAGCGCCGGCCCGGCATCAGAATCGATTGCCGACGGTCGGAGAGACCTCAGGTCCCGGCTGCACAACTCGCAGCCACCACCCCAACTCGCAGCCGAGTCGGGCCCGTAGTCGGGCCAGACCCGAGGCGGTTCGCACATCGTTGTCATTCTGAGTCCGCCCTGGGCGGACGAAGAATCTCTCTTCATATACGACAGAGAGATCTTCGTTCCACAAATCGGAACTCAGAATGACATGTCCGGGGAGCTTTTGTACAAGCTGTAGCTTGCGGCTTCTGCCGCGCAAATTTGCGAGCGGATCGCGCAGCTACTCGAGGAAGGCGATGTAGGAGGTGCTCCACAGGCTGGTGGGAATGGAGCCGCGCGGCTCGGCCGTGAGAATGATCTTGAAGGTCTGCGGCAGGTCTACAAGTTCGCTCAGCACGGAGCGGTCGGAATCGGCTGGCTCGGCCGAGGCCAGATGGCGCAGAATCGCGTAGATATTCTCCCCGGCAGGCGCCATGGGCGTCTCGAATGCGCCGCACCGAAATGCCAGCACGGAATTGATCTCATAAAAGTGCCACGCCAGGCTGGCGCAGAGCGCCACGCCGTGCTCGAAAATGGCCTCGCGAGATTCGCGCGGCTTGCCGTCGGCTGGAATCGCCTCATCGAGCACCAGCAGAACGCGGCGCTCGTCTTCGCGGGCGAATTCGCGAACCTGCAGAGAGCCGGTCCTGGCCGAAGCCTTCCAATCCACGTGGCGCGCGCTGTCGGAAGTCTGGTACTCGCGGATGGAGTAGAGATCATGGCCACGCCCGCGCATGAAACTTTCGAGTTCGCCCGTCACCAGCGGCAGGATTTCGTAAAACTCTTCGCTCGGAGCTACTGAAGGGTAAACAATGGCCTGCATCCGCGATTCGACCTGGTGCGTTTTCTCCAGGAAACCGAAAGGGAATCTAGTTTGCAGTCCGATACTATCCTGATGGTAAATGCCGCGGTGCGGGAAAACGAGTTCGACGGCCTGTTGCATTTTCTGCTGCGCCGGCAAGTGGGGAAAGTAAACCGGCCTGGTGAGGATTTCTCCGGCCCGGTGCGTTCCGGGTTTGGACTTCGTATCGGCGCGCGGCCCGCGCGACCTATCCGCGCGTGCGGCGCGCGAGGCGCTGCCGCCCGTCAGGCGCGAGCGCGACGGCCTCGCGCCCACCAGGCGCAGTGAAAACGAGGGCAGCATCTTTTTGTGGTTCTCCAGCTCGGCCAGCGCCAGCACCGGCTGGTTCGCGAAAATATGTTCGGGCAGATCGAGCCGCAGCTCGACCCCGCTCAGCACTACCTGTGAAATGATTCCGGAGATCAGGATTCCGGCGAGCAAACAGGAAAGGGTCATGAAGAGCAGGTTATTTCCGGTGTTCAGCGCGGCCAGCGCGATGACAAAAATTCCCGCCAGATAGACGATGCCCTCGCGCGTCACGCGGTAATCCATGCGGTAGGCGAGCCATCGCAGCGGCGTGCGGCGGGCCAATGCCGGAACCACCGTGAAGGCCACCCAGCCGGAGACCGCCAGCGCGCTCAACGCGGAGAAAGCCGCAGCCCAGGTCCTGCCGTCTTCCGCGGCCACGCTGGAGTAAAGCGCCAGCAGCAGCGCCGCGCCCAGTGCGAGGACGGAGATGGCGAAGGAGCGCCAGCCGGCCCAGTCGACTTTGCGGTCCGGCTTCGAGGCGAGCGAGACGAGGTGGGCGCGTCTGGCAAACGCGCGCAGGCTGCGGGAAATGGCAGCAGCGCTATTCATGCGGGTGTGGTTGCTTCGACGATGTAGCGCCGCCCTTCAGGTTGCAGTAGCGCCGGTGTCCCCGGTAAGGGGAGACCGGCGCGTTAAAAAACTCGTGCGGCAAGATGCCCGGTCGAGATGTGCCGGGCTGAAGCCCGGCGCTAATGGCGATCGCATCCTGTTACCTACAGCGGAACCGGTGTGGAATCGATGATCTCGGCGAGGATGGTTTCCGCCTGCGCGGTTTTCTTCTGCGTGGTGGCGTAGCGCGCGTTCACCACCACGCGGTGCGCGAAGACGGGCAGCACCAGTTGCTTGAAGTCGTCGGGCAGGCAGAAGTCGCGCCCCTCGATGAACGCGCGGGCCTGGGCCGCGCGTTGCAGCATCAGCGACCCGCGCGGACTCACGCCGAGTATCAGCCGTTCGTTTTGCCGCGTCTTTTCGATGATGTCGAGCGCATAGTCGAGCAGGCTATCGTCCACGCGCACGCCTTGGGCGGCCTGCTGCATGGCCAGGACGTCGCCCGCTTCCATCACCGGCCGCACGCTCGCGCCGCTCTGCGCGTCGACATGGCTGCGCAAAATTTCTTTCTCCGTTTCGCGCGAGGGATAACCCATGCGGATGCGGATCAGGAAGCGGTCCATTTGCGATTCGGGCAGCGGATAGGTGCCGTGATGCTCGATGGGATTTTGCGTGGCCAGCACCATGAAGGGCTGCGGCAGCGCGTGCGTGTGCGCGTCCACGGTCACTTGCGCTTCGTTCATGGCTTCGAGCAGGGCGGACTGCGTCTTCGGTGTGGTGCGGTTGATCTCGTCGGCCAGAACGATATTGGCAAAAATCGGGCCACGCTTGAATTCAAACTGCTGTTCGGCCTGATTGAAGATGCTGATGCCCACGACGTCGCTCGGCAGCATGTCCGAGGTGAACTGGATGCGCTGGAACGAGCAGTGGAAGGAATGCGCCAGCGCCTGCGCCAGCGTCGTCTTGCCCACGCCGGGCACGTCTTCGATCAGCAGGTGGCCTCGCGCCAGCAAGGCCACCAGCGCCAGCTCGATGGCTTCGTCCTTGCCGCGAATCACGCACGCCACGGCGCCTTGCAATTGCGCAACCAGCGAAGAAGTGGCCGCAGTGGTCATGGCGATGTTCGGCGCTTTCATTGACGCTTCCTGAAGCATCTGCTACAAACGAGGAACGCGGGCGATTAGCTCAGTGGTTAGAGCGCTCCCCTCACACGGGAGAGGTCCAAGGTTCAAGTCCTTGATCGCCCACCAATCGGACTCCCCGCGTCGTCCGGATTCTCCATTCTGCCATCGTTTGCGCGCCGCATGGAAGCAATCCTCGCCCCTCTGTGCTTAATCTTTGCCTCGCAAAACCCAAGGCCGCGCCCGAGCCGGGTGCGGCGGGATCGTCAGGCGCAATGCATCAAATGAGGCGCGGTGGCCTCGCGCGAAAGTCGGCGAATACAACTGCAGCGCCGCCGGATATAATGGCGCGAGTGTCCGCAGAGCAAAACTTGCCCGTGAATCAAGAGGAGCGAAAGCGGGGGCGGCGATGACGACTATGGTGCGATTTCTGCAATTCTTTACTCTGGGCACCTGGATTGGCGCCGCGCTCTACTTCGGCGCGATTGTGGCGCCCGCGGCATTCTCCGTGCTCACCGCGGACCAGGCCGGAGCGCTGGTGGGCTTGACGCTGGGCCGCCTGCACCTCATGGGGCTCGTGGCCGGCGTGATTTATCTTCTGGTGACTGCGATCTGGGCGCGTTCGGCGGCGACGCTGCTGCGTCCGGCGCCGCTGCTGGTGCTGGTCATGGTGGCGCTGACGTTCATCTCGCAGTTCTGGGTGAGCGGAACGATGGACGCGCTGCGTGCGCAAATGGGTTCCGTGTCCGCGACGCTCGCGCCAAACCAGCTGCGCATCTCCTTCGACCGTCTGCATCGCATTTCCGTGAACCTGGAGCTGGCCGTGCTCATCGCCGGGCTGCTGGCGCTCTTCTTTACCAGTCGCATTCCGAGGAATGCTCCCTGAACGAGCCGCGTTTCCATGCCCGCACCCTGACGCGGGCACACAACTAAGTTCGCGCTGTGAACGAACATGCCGGGCTGGAGCCCGGCGCTCCAGAGCGGCGCTCCTGAGCTTCTGTTAGAATCGCATTCAGGCTATCGTTCCGCCCATGATCACGCTTTTCGGAAATAACGATCCGCCGCCGTCGCTGCTCGAGCGCCTGAAGAAATCGGTGGGCAAGACGCGCTCGGAAATTGCCGCGCGCGTGGAAGGAATTTTCGCGGGGGACCGGCGGCTCGATCCGGAGCAGCTTCGCCGCCTGGAAAACGCGCTGTTGGCCGCCGACTTGGGCGTGCGCACAACCAAGGAGATGCTGGACGCCGTTCGCCAAGCGGCCGAGCAGGAGCCCCTGCATGACGCGGGCCAATTGCGCGACGCGCTGAAAAAGCAATTGCTGGGAATCCTGAGCGCCGTTCCCGCGAGCGCGAAGTCGAATGGCGCTGCCGCGGACGTGCGCCCGCGCGTAATTTTCGTGGTCGGCGTAAACGGCACGGGCAAAACCACGACCATCGGCAAACTGGCGCATCGTTTGCACGAAGGCGGATCCACGGTGATGCTTTGCGCCGGAGACACCTTTCGCGCCGCCGCCGTCGAACAGCTCGCCGTGTGGGCCAGCCGCACCGGTTCGGAGCTGATCAAGCAGAAGGCTGGCGCCGATCCCGCGGCCGTGGTCTACGACGGACTCACGGCGGCTCGCGCGCGGGGCGTGGACTACGTCATCGTGGACACCGCCGGGCGTCTGCATACCAAATCCAACTTGATGCAGGAGCTGGAAAAAATGAAGCGCACCGCGGCCAAGCTTGTTCCCGGCGCGCCTCACGACGTGCTGCTCGTGCTCGACGCCACCACGGGCCAGAACGGCCTCGCGCAGGCGCGCGAGTTCACCACCACGGCCGGCGTCACCGGCATCGTGCTCACCAAACTCGACGGCACCGCCCGCGGCGGCATCGTCATTCCCATCGTGCGCGAATTGGGCCTGCCGGTCAGCTTCGTGGGAACCGGCGAGACGGCCGACGACCTCGCGCCGTTCGATGCGCAAACGTTTGTGAATTCTCTCTTCGATTAATCAGCGATGCCGCGCCAAGCGCCCGAGATGAAAGCGACCTCCGGCAGCATCGCGGACGCGCACACGCGCGACCGCGCCCTTGACCAAAACAATGACCAAGCCCAGGACCAGGAATATATGGCGCGAGCTTTGGAGCTCGCCGCCCAGGGGCAAGGCTTGGCGAGCCCCAATCCCATGGTCGGCGCCCTGCTCGTGCGCGACGCCCGCGTTGTGGCGGAAGCCTTCCACACCTACGACGGCTTGCGCCACGCCGAGATCATCGCCCTCGAAGCCGCGGGCGAGAACGCTCGCGGCGCAACCCTGTACATCAATCTCGAGCCGTGCTGCCACACGGGGCGCACCGGTCCCTGCACACGCGCGCTGATTTCGGCTGGCATCGCGCGCGTCGTTGCGGCGATGCGGGATCCCAATCCGCGGGTCGCGGGGCGCGGATTCCAGGAGCTGCGCGCGGCGGGAATTCGCGTGGATGGCGACGCGGATTCCAACCCCGATTCGGATCCCCATTTGGAAAAGGCGCGCCGCCTCAACGAGGCGTTCGCCTGGTGGATTCGCAAGCGGCGCCCCTTGGTTACGCTCAAAACGGCGCTGACGCTCGATGGCAGCCTGGTGCTGCCGCGATCACGCAATGGAAACCAGCCGCGCTGGATCACCTCGGAAATTTCTCGCGCCGAGGTGCACCGTATGCGGCACGCCTCGGACGCGATCATGACCGGCATCGGCACGATTCTTGCCGATGATCCGCTGCTCACCGATCGCAGCGGGCTGCGGCGCCGGCGGCCGGTCCTGCGCGTAATTCTCGATTCGCGGCTGCGGCTCAGCCCGAAGTCGCAGGTGGTTCGCTCCGCGCAAGGCGACGTGCTGGTGTTTACCTGCGCCAGTACGTCGAGCGCTCGCGCCAAAAAGCTGAGCGCGCATGGCGCTAAGGTTTTTCACGTGCGCGCGCGCCGCAGCCGCCCCGACCTGCAAACCGTGCTCGAAGAACTGGGCCGCCGCGATATCCTGAGCGTGATGCTCGAGGCCGGCCCGCTGCTCAACCAGGCGGCTCTCGAAGCCGATGTGGTGGAGAAAGTTCGCCTGTTCTACGCGCCCACGCTCGTCGGGCTCGGTAGTTCTCTGCCGGGCTTGCCTTCGCGCAAAAGTGCGCGATCGCTTCGCGTGCGCGAGCTCTCCGGCATTCGCACGGAAACTTTTGGCCCCGACTTCGCCGTGGAAGGATACCTCCGCGATGTTTACCGGGATCGTTGAGCACGTCGGGCGCGTCGAAGCGCTCGATAAGAGCGCGGTCGGAAAAGATGCGCTCGATAAGAGCGCCGTCGAAAAGGGCGCCCTCGAAGGCGCGCTCGAAACCGGCACGGCAGGCGGCCGGCTGCGCGTGCATGCCGGACCGCTGGCCGCTTCGCTCGCCGTATCCGGCAGCATCGCCGTGAACGGCTGCTGCCTTACCATCGTGGAGATTAGCGGCGAAGTTTTCGCCGCCGATCTCTCTTCGGAAACGCTGCGCCGCACTTCCTTCGCGGAGATCAAAGCCGGCACGCGCGTGAATCTGGAGCGTCCGCTGACGGCGGGCAAGGAGTTCGGCGGCCATTTCGTGCAAGGCCACGTGGACGGCATCGGCCGCGTGGCCCATTGGGAAGAACGACGGGAAGCCGATGGCGCGAACTGGTGGCTCGGCGTGCGTCTGCCCCGAGAACTTGCGCGCTACGTGGCCATGAAGGGCTCGATCGCCATTGATGGAATCAGCCTGACCGTGGCGAATATCGCGGGCGACACCGTCGAAGCGGCAATTATTCCCTTCACCTACGCGAATACAAACTTGCAGGCGCTGCGCGTGGGCGACGCCGTCAACCTCGAAGCCGATATTTTGGCAAAGTATCTGGAACGCTTGCTGGAAACGCGCCGCCCCGCCGCGTCCGCCGCGCTTAGCGTCGACCGGCTTGTCGAGGAAGGATTCTGAGAAACGCCACGCTTCGCAAACGTGGGCGCCGCACTGCGGCGCCCCACAGAAACTGGCGATAGCCCTGTAGCGCCCGGGTTCAGTCCGGCTAGAGCCCGGCACGCGCGCTTTTCTAGCCGCGCGTGGGGCGCGAGCCGACGCTCTCTCGCTGGCGCGACCTCACGCGCGCGCCGCGAGCATAGAGCACAATTCCGAACAGCACCGCGAGCGCCGTCCCGCTCGCGAGCTTGACCTCGAATAGCAGCTTGTTCTCCGTCTCGCCCGGCGGAATGAACGACAGCACGATCCCCAGCAGCACAACCAAGAAACCCAGCCCGCCGGCGATCCATACGCCGATTTTGCCGCCGGGGATCAGCACCGCGCCCGGCGTTTTTTCTCTCCCCGGGCGATAGGCCAGCTTGATCACCGCGGCATACATGTAGAGAAACGGGATGAAGTAGAGGATCACGGTCGCATCCACGAGGATCTGATAGGCGCTGACGGTGGTCTCGCTGATCTGGCTCAGCAGCAGAATCGCGCCAGAAATAATCGCCTGCACCAGGATGGAAATGTGCGGAGTCTTCCAGCGCGGATGAACTCTGCCGAAGGCGGAAGGCAAATATCGGTCCACGCCCACCATAAACGGCACGCGCGCAATTCCCGTCACCGTGCTGCCTACGCCGCCCGCGTTTCCCACCGTGACCAGCAGCGCGGCGATGATGCCGATCGCGCCGACCTTTAGAACCGCCGACGCCGCGGTGATGGCCTGGAAGACGCCGCTCTTGGGGTCGACGGCGGTGTCTTTCAGCAACGCCAGGACCGCAACCGTGCCGGCGATGTAAATCAGCGCGATGAGCACGCCGGAGCCGAAAATGGCGCGTGGCAAAGTCTTGCGCGGGTCGCGCACTTCGTCACTCATGGTGGAGACCAGCTCCAATCCCGTGAACGCAAACGCCAGCTGCGGCCAGAAGTTCACCGAATCCCAATTCCATCGCGGCCACATGCCGGCCCAGGTGAAGTGCGTCACCGAGCCGTGCGCACGCCACATCGCGAATGCCATGGCCACCAGGATCAGCAGCGGAAGATATGTGCACAGGCCGCCCGCGTTCTGCAGCCATTTGCCAATGCGCAGCCCGATGATGTTCAGGTACACCGCCACGAAGAGGAGCACGAACGAGCCCGCGAGCAAAAATGTGCGGTTCTGCGCCAGGCTTGCCGCGCCGATACCGCCCACGTAGGCGCTCATGGCCGTGCTGGCAAAACACAGGCCGGGCAGATAGAAAAGCGTGTACACCCAATACGTCCAGCCGGCCACGAAGCCGTGAAATTCGCCAAAGGCGTCCCGCGACCATGCATAGAGGCCGCCCTCTTCCGGGAAGCGGCTGGAAAGTTCCACGATCACCAGCGCCGTGGGCACGAAGAAAAAAACAGCGGCGATAATCCATAAGCTGATCGAAGAGGCGCCATTGTGCGCGGCCGCGGCAATCCAGCGCGGGCCAAGCACCGTGGCGATGTTGAAAAGCAGTACATCCCAAAAGCCCATCACCCGGGGCAGTTGCGGATGCGCGGCGGCTTCGGAAGCAGCAGTCATGGGCCCGGCGAAACGATAGCAGAGTTTCCACCGGTTTGTAGCGGCGACGTTATATCGTCGCGTCGAGAGCCGGGATGAGCTCGTCCTGCAGGCGGAAATTGCGGAGGAAAGGATCCTCGGAAGCCTCAAACTCGTCCCAGGACCCGAAAAACGCGACCTTACCTTCCTGCAAAAAAACGAGCTTATCGGCGATCTTTTTGCCGAGATGCGTATCGTGAGTGACGACGACGGAAGTTTTATGCATGGCCTCTTTGAGCTTGAGGATCAGGTTGCTGGTGTGCGCAGCCATCAAGGGATCGACCATGGTGGTGGGCTCGTCGTACAGAATCGCCTCAGGATCCTGTGCCAAGGCGCGGGCGATGGCCACGGCGCGTTTCATGCCCGTGCTGAGCTCATCGGGAAGCTTATCGAGGAACTCGCTGATTTCCAGCATCTCGGCCAGCTCGGCCACGCGCGCGTCGATTGCTTCCGGAGAGAGGTCCGGACGCTCGTCGAGAGGAAACTCGATGTTCTCACGGACGGTGAGCGAATCGAAAAGCGCGCCGGACTGAAAGACCATGGTTGCGCGCCGGCGAATCTCGACCAATTCCCGTTCGGTCCAGTCGGTGATGTCCTGGCCGGCCACGATCACGCGCCCCGAATCCGGCTTCAGGAAGCCGAGGATGTGTTTCAGCGTGACCGATTTGCCCACGCCGCTGCGTCCCATGATCACGCAGGTCTCGCCGGGATCAACCGTAAAGGTGACGTGATCGAGCACCACGTGGTCGTCGAAGGATTTGCTGACTTCGCGGAACTCGATGTAGTGATCCATTGCGCAGCCTTGCCAGCGGCGAAGCTTATTTTACGGCAGAAGCCCGAAACCTGATGAAGGCAAATATGATGAAGGCAGCCGGGATCAAAAGCGCAAGCATAAGTAACTTGTTTACATGATCTTGCATAAGGTATGGGCATCTCCTGCCGCCC
>WNGL01002617.1_pt1 | contig 21749 bp, 24 predicted proteins | sample 5400591 | NCBI WGS metagenome assembly WNGL01 (sample SAMN13153377, study PRJNA577476) | soil metagenome | isolation source: 80 cm soil or saprolite under Garry oak tree replicate 1 | place: USA:California | collected 2016-06-15 | reverse complement strand
CGGGGAAACACACGCCGCCTGTCACGGACGGTAGCCAGGGTGCAGACGCTAGCGCGGGCGCCGTAGCGGCCAGCCGGCTCAGGCTGCTCCAGCGGCGGTAGCTGTCCTGGCGGCACCCCGGTTAAGTTCGGAGACCCGAGATCGCCGACTTGGATCCCTCCCGGGTGTTCTGCCTGATCGGGACCAACGCAGCCGATTACGGGATCGTTTCCCAGGCGGTGGGTCCCAAGAGCGACGGCCTCGTGCAGATCGACAACGCGTATGTCCGCGGTGCCAACCGGACCTTCGTACACCGCTCGCACTCTGGCCGGTACGGGGAAGTGAACTCCGAGGAGGGGTACCAGAACCTGCGCCGCTTCCTGTTCGGGACCCGCAAGGTCACGGTCAGGCTGGCGGGTGCGGTTCTGCCCCCGTCCACCTCCGCCGACGTGGTGGACGTGTGGCAGGCCGAGGTCTGTGTCAGCGTGCGCGGTCTGCCGGTGCTCCTCGACGATCAGGTCGCGGCGCACTACTGCCCCGTCGAACTCGGCAAGGTGTCCGGCGCGAACGTGTCGGCCGCTGACGCCCCGGCTCCCTCGGACGACGTGGTGGCCCCGGGGCCGGGCCCGGCCGGCGATCACGGCGCTGCCCCGCCCCTGACCACGGTCTTCCTCCTCGACCCGGCGCGAGCCAGGCAGATGCAGCGGGAAGACCTGCAACCGGCAGCGTTCTCGCCGCGTTGCCGCTACTCCCTGCAGATCAGGGTGCTCCACCTGGAGGAGCAGCACGGCCTGTTCTTCTGGCATGACCACCTTGAAACGATGCCTGAATGGCAGGACACCCTGGTGGTCGACGTCGGTCCGGGCGACGACGACGGAACCGAGCATGTGTGGGCGGCGTGGCAGGTCGACATAGCCCAGGTCACTTCGGTCCCGGACCCCATCGCGAACGCGCCGCTGAACCCGGACGCCCCCGGCACGCTCTCCTTCACGATCGAGCTGCCGTCGGCTGGCCAGCAGCTGCTCGGCGCCGATGCCGCCATCACCCTCGACGTGGAACTTCTGGCCTTATCTCCCCGGGCAGGGCCGGCGTCACCGTAGTACGCCGGCCGCGTTGAGGTCGTCGAAGAGCAGCTGGTCGACCGGCGGGACCCGGGGCCGGTCGGCGTAGCTGAACCAGGCGAGCTCGTCGATCTCGCTGCTGGCGGCCAGCGTCCCGGTGTAGTCGCTGGTGTAGCAGCTCATCCGCACGACCGCCCCGCCCGGATGATCCGCCTCGTAGGTGCCTACGTGCCTGACCGTCCCTGGCCGCAGCGCGACGGTCAGTTCCTCGGCGATCTCGCGCAGCAGGGTCTGCAGGTCGCTCTCCGCGCCTTCGCGTTTGCCTCCGGGTATGTAGAAGACGCCCTTCCCGCGCGGCCGCGCGCACAGGATCCTTCCGTTCTCCAGGCGCACCCATGCCACCGTGTCGATGACGACCGGCACCGTCCCCTCCTCGGCAAGACCTGATCAGCGCCCAGACCCTACACGGCCCAGAGAATAGGCACAGAGAATGGGCACAGAGAATGAACGGGGCAGCGCGGGCGTTAGACCGGCATGCAGACCTGGGAGGCGATTACCTCACGCCGTAACGTACGGTCCTTCGACGGCCGCCCGATTCCGGCGGCGGACCTGGACCGGATCCTGGAGGCGGGCCGCCGGTCGCCATCCTCGCAGAACTGGCAGCCGTGGGACTTCATCGTGGTCACCGACTCCGATCAGCTCCGTGAGCTGGCCGGAGTCTGGCGGGGCGCCGGCCACGTGGCCGGCTCGGCGGCGACGATCGTAGTGATCGGCCCGGCGGCCGACAACGAGTTCGGCCGGGCCCAGCTCGACCTGGGCCAGGCGACGATGGCGATGATGCTGGCGGCCGCCGACCTGGGTATCGGCAGCTGCCACGCGGGGGTCGCGGACCTGGGGCTCGCCCGGGAGCTGCTGGGCTTTCCCGAAGACCGCGACTGGGCCCTGCTCATCTCGCTGGGCTACCCGGCGGACCGGCCGCTGGCGCCGGTCAGGACCCCCCGGCGGCGGCCCTTCGACGAGGTCGTGCACCGCGGCCGCTGGTGAGCCCGTGCCCCTGGTCTGGTAACGTCGCCTGGCACGTGACCGACCCGAGGAGGTGAGACCCATTACCGCTGTATCAGGCTGGGTGCTCCCTCACCGCACGGCCGCGCGGCTCATCTGACGTAGGTGACCCCGGGAGCGCCCGCAGGCTTCCCGGAAAGGCAACCACCTATGCACGTCACCTCGCGGACGTCCTCGGACGGCGTATCGGAGCACCTGTTCACCCTCGACGGCATTCCCGGCGTGCTCTGGTTGCCCGCCGGCGCCGTCGGCCGCCGCCCCCTGGTCCTGCTGGCCCACGGCGGCGGCCAGCACAAGAAGGCACCGGGCATGGCAGCCCGCGCTCGCCGCTTCGTGACCGCGTGCGGCTTCGCGGCGGCGGCCATCGACGCGCCCGGGCACGGCGACCGCCCGAGAACCGCGCAGGACGAACAGTTCGCGGCGGGCCTGCGGGAGCGGATGGCGGCCGGCGAGCCGGTCGGCCCGTACATCGTTCGCTACAACGCCGCGCTGGCGGAGCGGGCCGTACCCGAATGGCAGGCGACTCTGGACGCCCTCCAGGACCAGGCGGACGGGCCGGTCGGATTCTACGGCGTGGCGATGGGCAGCGCCATCGGCGTGCCGCTGGCCGCGGCCGACCCCCGGATCGCCGCCGCGGTGTTCGGCCTGATCGGCCACGAGACGCTGGCCGAGGCGGCGGCGCGGGTCACCGTCCCGGTGGAGTTCCTGCTGCAGTGGGACGACGAGCTGGTGCCGCGCGAGTCAGGCCTGGCGCTGTTCGGCGCCTTCGCGTCGCGGGAGAAGACACTGCACGCCAACCCGGGCCGGCACATGGACCTGCCCCGGTTCGAGCTGGACAGCTCACAGCGGTTCTTCGCCCGCCACCTGCACGAGCCGGGGCGGTGAACATCTCACGGGCCGCCCCGGCCCGATTGGTCAGGCGCCGCCGAAGGAGGACAGCGGATAGGTCAAGGTGGCGGGAAACTTATGCACGCCGCCGCCTTCGGTGTAGGTGCGGTTGCCGGTGAAGACCAGGGTCAGCTCGGTGAAGTAGCGCTGGCCGGCGTGGCCGGGGCGCGGCTCGGCGCGCCACAGGTCAACCAGAACGGGGAAATTGTCGCCATTGTTGATGGTGAACGTGCCGTCGGCGAACGCCTCCGACGATCCCCACGCGGCCCAGTGCAGCCCGCTCAGGTAGCCGCCTGCGTCGCCACACGCCAGGATGTACTGGCCGGGCCGGACCTGGCCGTGCACCGCGCAGTCGACGACCACCGGGACGTTGGCCGCGGCGGCCGCCGGCTGCTGCGCGGTGGTCGCCGAAGCGGTCGTGGCCGAAGCGGTCGTGGCCGAAGCAGTCCCGGACGCAGTCGCGGTAGGGGCGCAGGCCGCGACGGCGATCGTGGCCAGGCCGCATACCGCCGCGGCCACGGTGGTCTTGGCCCAGCCCCAGGTCAGCTGAGTTTTCATCGAGGGTCACCTCTCATAGCGCACAACAAAGGAATTCGTTAGGGCGGTCGGCCCGGGCCGGCCTCGGCCTGACAGAGGCGGGCCAGGACGGCCTGATACACCGGCGCGGGTCCAGAGATCAGCAATCTAAGCGGTCGTCACGGGCAGCCATTGCAGCCAGGTGCCGTGGCTGTCGGCGAAGGCGAGCGCCTGGCCGTCACGGGCCAGGACGCACAGCAGTTCGTCGCCGGACGGACCGGTGGTCCTGGGCACGACGCCGGGCGGTTCGCTGGATAGCCAGGTCGCGCCCAGGCCGCGCACCGTGCCGGCGAACCCTTCCCGCTGGCCCGGCTGGACGTACCACAGCACGGAGGAGTGGTAGACGACCAGCGTGGCGTCGGCTGGCGCCCGGGCGGCCAGGGCCGGCAGGTCGGTGAGCATGTCACCCCGGTACACGGCGGGCGGGTCGCGGCGGGCGGAGGCGACCGCGGCCGCCAGCCGCTGCGCGCGGTCGCCCTCCCCGGGCCACACCAGGCACGACAGCCAGCGGACGTCCTCGTCGCTGGTGACGTCGAGCGGGTTGAGGTCGAGCCCGGCCCGCCAGGCGATCTCGGGGATCCGCGGCGGCAGCGGGACCGGGCCGCGCGGCTCGCAGCGCAAAACCGGGGCGTCCGGGTCGCTGCCGGCGAGCAGGTACCCGCCGTAGTCGTAGGAGTAGCGGTCGAACAGCATGGTCAGCCCGGCACTGGAGCCGGCTTCGACCAGCGCCAGCGGCTGCGGCAGTTGGGCCAGCGCCGGCAGCAGGACGGCGCAGCGGGCGGGCTCGTTGGTCTGCGTGCGCCGGGTCAGCATCACCCGGGTCAGTTCGGCCTCGGACCGGCTGACCAGCTCGCGCAGCGAACGGATGCCGGGCGGGGCGCCGAGCAGGTAGCGCGCCGCCGCGAACAACAGCTGAGGCTGCCGCTTGGCCCGCGGCAGGGACGCGACGAACCGGGTCAGCACCGCATCCGCGGCGACCGCCTCGGCCAGCGACGCGTAGGCGGCCGACCGGCCCCGCGCCTCGTGCCGGGCGAACACCCGGTAGAGGTGCGCCACGGCCGTCGCCGCGTCGTCCCCAGCCACCGCCACACCCGGCACGCTATAACCCCATGGCGGGCTTGTGCGCCCAGTAATCCTCCGCGGCCTTGGCGGCGGCGAGTTCCTCCGCCGTGCCGAACCCGGGCGCCATCGACGCCGCCGTCCCGGCCAGCACCTCGTGGTGCTCGATGTTCAGCAGCCGCAGCCAGCTCTGCTGGCCCATCGTCAAGGCGATGAAGCAGCCGAGTTCCACCAGCTCGGGCTCGGAGAAATGCCGGTGCAACCGCTCCCAGAACGCGTCGTCGGTGTCGAGCCGCCAGGTGATCGCCTCCGCGTAGGCCAGGGCCGCCTTCTCGCGTTCGCTGAGCGTGACCGAGCTCTCGAAGTTGAGCAGGTCGTCGTACTGCGCCTCGGTCAGGCCCTGCGCCCTGGCCTTCTCCGAGCGCTGGTTCCCGCAGTACTCGCACTTGACCGTGCGCGAGACGTACACGCGGCACAGTTCCTTGATGGCGTGGTCGCAGACCCCGTCGCGGAAGATCGTCTCCCACGACCGCGCGAAGGCCCAGAAGCAGGCGGGCACGTGCGCGCGCACGGCCGAACTCTCCGGCCGCGGCGTGCCCTCCCGCCGGCACCGGTCCATCTCGGCCCGCATCTCGTCGTCCATCGCCTCGAGCGGCAGGTAGCTGATCCGCTGCTTGTCACCCATCAGGACTCGCTGGAATCGGCGAGCCACGGATACCGCGCGGTGTCCTTGGCGGCGTAGTCCGGGTCGAGGTAGATGAAGCAGCGCTGGATCTTCCAGTCGCGGATCTCGAAGACGTCGCACCAGCGCCCGGCCGCCCACTCGGGGACCCCCGCCCGCCAGGGCCCGTCCCGGTGCTCGCCGTGGCTGGTGCCCTCGCACACCACCATGTCGCCCGAGATCACCCAGTTGAAGTGGGAGTAGTCGTGGACGATGGAATGGAGCGTGCCGCCGACGTCGGCGAACATCTGGCCGATGTTCTTCTTGCCGTTGGCCAGCCCCCACTTGGGGAAGTAGACCTGCGCGTCGTCGGCGAACAGGTCGAGGATGCTGCCTCCGGAGGAGGTGACGCCGCCGTTGTCGAAGGCCTTCAGGTATTCCAGGGCGACCGACTTGCGCTGCTCGTCGGTCATCGTCTGCAGGGTCAGCGCCATCGGGCTACCACCATCCTCACGAGTGGAAACAGCTGCCAAAGGGGCGGAATCGTCTCATTCAGCACCCTAGCCTGGAAGCGCCCCGTTGCCGAGAAGGAAAGGACCGGCCATGACTGAGTTGCCGGACTACGCCGACCTGCCGCCGCTGCCGGGCGGCGGCCGCTCCGGGTGGGGCCTGTTCGGCGCCGGGGACAACCTCGGCCTGGTCAACCTGATGACGCCGCAGCGGATCGCGGCGGCCGCCCGCCTGGTCCGGCGGGGACAGACGTTCTGCCTGGACATGCCGCTCGGCAGCGTCTCCCCGGCGCTGGCGATGTTCCGCGGGGCGCCCCGCCACGAGGTGCTGCACCAGCCGGGCACGGCCGGCTTCGACGACGTCTACGACAACTTCTACCCGCAGGCCTCCAGCCAGTGGGATTCGCTGGCCCACATCGGCTACGCGCCGGACCAGATGTACAACGGCGTCACCGAGCAGGAGGTCCTGGCGGGCACTAGGAATACCATCGACCACTGGGCCAGGCACGGCCTGGCCGGCCGGGCGGTGCTGCTGGACGTCGAGCGGGCGATGCGGGACGCCGGGTGGCCCTACGATCCTGGCGACAGCTCCTCGATCGGCGTCGCCGACCTGGAACTGGCCCGCCGCCAGGCCGGCGTGGAGTACGCGCCCGGTGACGTCATCCTGCTGCACACCGGCTTCGCCGCCTGGTACGTCCGGCAGGAAAGCCGGGTGAAGAACCGGCTGCACGGCAACGTCGCCGCGCCCGGCCTCGAGCACAGCGAGGCGGTCTGCGAGTACCTGTGGAACAGCCACGCGGCGGCCATCGCCAGCGACACCTACGGCGTGGAGGTCTTCCCGGCCGACGTAAGCCCGCAGGCGCACCCGTTCGGCTTCCTGCACAACATGCTCATCGGGCAGTTCGGGATGGCGCTGGGCGAGCTGTGGTGGCTCAGCGACCTGGCCGGCGACTGCGCCGCCGACGGCATCTACGAGATGTTCCTGGTCAGCGCGCCGCTGAACGCGCCAGGCGGGATCGGCTCGCCCGCCAACGCCGTCGCCATCAAGTAGCGGCCGGGCTAACTAGCCGACCAGGTACACCGCCGCCGACGCGCCGACGTCGTCGCGGTCCAGCGAGGCCGCCAGCGCCTCCCCGCACCGCGCCGAACCGCTTGTCGCATACGCCCTGAACCTCGGCCATAGCCGGAACGTAGCGGACGGCCTCCCGGCCGGGTCAACCGAATAAATGCCCCGCGCGGGAGGCGCGGGCAAGAAACTCAGCCCGTTCGGCACTCAATAGTCATCCCCAGCGGACCGGGAGCGTGACGCGGGCCTCGGCCGATATCCCCGTGGCGATCACCTCGATCCACTCCGTGTCAGGGCTGAGCGGCGGAACCACCGCCACCTCCATCGTGACCTCACGGTCCTCGTCCGCGCTGCCGCCGCCGGCGCTGGTGGCGTGCCACCATCCGCCGCTGTCACGTATCCAGATCACCGGCCAGCAGGTCATCTCGCCCAGTCCGTCGTCCCACGCCGCGCCGGCCGCGTGCAGGTACATGACGGTGCCGTCGCCCGAGTCGTGCAGCCCGAGGAGGGTGAGGCTGATCCCGTCGAGTTCGGGGAGCCCCACCGCCACCGCGGCGGCGCCGGCCGGCCCCGGTGCCCTCAGCCCGCCGAAGTAGGGGAAGAGCACGCGGCGCCACGGTTCGGGCATGGTATCGGCGGGCGGCGTGATGATGCCGTGGCCGCTGACGTTCAGGGACGCGCACAGCGCGGCGAGCTGGGCGGGGACGGGGCTGAGCGGTGGCACCGCCCCGCACGCCTGCAGGGCCTCGACGACGTCGCCGAGCCCGTCCACCGCGAGGCCGAGACTGAGCTGGGCCACGTGCAGCGGCACCTGCCGCGGGTAGGCGGCCGTCGCGGCGAGCAACCGCGTGGCGATGGTGGTCAGCAGGTGCTCGCCGGGGCTGGTGCCGGCCCGGCGGACCGTGACCCCGCGGCCCGGCCGGCCCGCGGCGGCCATGTCGATGCGCACGGCGCGCTCGCCGGGGGTGGTGGTCAGGTCCAGCCACCGCAGGTCGCGCGGCGGGTCCGGATGCAGCCGCAGGATCCACCCGCCCGGCCCGCCGGGACCGCTGCCGTGCAGGCCCATGCCGTAGCTTGCGCCCTGGTCATCCGTCGCGGCGAACGGGGAGAAGGAGATCTCGGCCGCCCCGGACCCGGTCCGGCCGTGCGCCCGCGCGATCACCTCAGGCGCCGCCGCGCTCGGGGAAGCTCACCTCGATGTCGAGGCCGCCCTCGGGGCGGGCCTTCGCGGTGAGGGTGGCGCCGTGCGCGCCGGCGATGGCGCGGACGATGGCGAGGCCGAGCCCGTGCCCCTCGCCCATCCGCTCGCCGCCGAGCCGCTGGAACGGCTGGAACAGCCGGTCCACCTCGTCCGGCGCGACCACGGGCCCGGTGTTGCCCGCCGAGATGACCCCGCGCCCGGCGCTGGTCCTGGTGGCGATCTCGGCCCGGCCGCCGGTCACGTTGTGGCGCAGGGCGTTGTCCACCAGGTTCGCCACCATGCTTTCGGCCAGGCTCGGGTCCCCGGTAGCCGGCGCCGCGCCGAGCGCGGTCTGGACGCGGACACCGCGGCGCTCGGCTTCCCCGGCGCGGTCCGCGATCACCTTCCCGGCGAGTTCGGCCAGGTCGAAACGGTCCCAGCGGTCGACCCCGCGCTCGCCGCAGGCCAGCGTGAGCAGCGCCTCGATCAGGCGTTCCTGCTGTTCGCCGAGGACCAGCAGCTCCTCGCAGGCCGCGCGGAGCGTCCGCGCGTCGGCGTCCGGGTCGGCCAGGGTCACCTGGATCAGCGTCCGCTCGGCGGCGAGCGGGGTGCGCAGCTCGTGCGAGGCGTTGGCCACGAACCGCCGCTGCGACTCGAACGACGCCTCCAGCCTGCCGAACAGCCCGTCGAGCGTCTTCCCGAGATCGGAGAACTCGTCGTCGCGGTGGCCGAGGGCCACGCGCCGGTCCAGGCTGCTGGCGGAGATGTCCTGGGCGGTGGCCGTGATCGTGCGCAGCGGCCACAGGAACCGGCCGGCGATCAGCCAGCCGACCGCGAGGGACAGGCCGACCAGGCCGACGACGGTGGCCGCGGCGCGGATGACCTGCCCGCGGGAATCGGCCTGGATCTGGGCGATCGTGGCCGGGCTGGCGCCCTGCGGGATCGACTGCTTGATCGTCAGGACCGGGACCCTGGCCGCCGAAGGCCGGGCCGTGCTGGTGTCCAGCCACCTGATGAGCGAACTGCAGGCTCTGTTCACAGAGGGTGGCGCCGGCCACCTGGTGATCGCCGGCCGCGGCCGGGTGATCGCCGACGCCAGCACCCACGACCTGCTGGCGGCCGCGTCCGGTGACCGGGTCACGCTGCGCACGACCGCGCCGGCCGAGGCGACCAGGGTTCTGACGCAGGCGGGGGCTGAGGTCGCGGCCGACGGACCCGGCGTGCTCACCATCGGTCACATGTCAGCCGAACGGGCCGCCGGACTGCTCACCCGCACGGCGATCCCGTTCACCGAGGTAAGCGCCCGCCGCGTGACCCTGGAAGAGGCGTACCTCACGCTCACCCGGGACGCGGCCGAGTTCCGTGCCACCTCGCCCGCGGGCGGGCACCATGGCTGACCGCGACGGTTTCGCCCGGCTGCTGCACGCCGAATGGACCAAGTTCCGCACCGTGCGCGGCTGGGTCATCGCCATGGCGGCCGCCGCGCTGCTCACCGCCCTGATCGGGATCTGGGCCGCGGTGGGCGGCGAGTGCGGCGGTCTCGTGCTGCCGGGCGGCCAGGCCTTCGCCCGGGGCTGCCCAGCCCCTCCGCTCGGCCCGGGCGGTGAGGCGGTGACCGACAGCGTCTACTTCGTGGGCCAGCCACTGCGCGGCGACGCCAGCCTCACCGTGCGGGTGACGGCGCTGGCCGGGGGGGACGACCCCCCGGGACCCCCCCGCGGGGGCATGGCCGGCGGTAACGCCTCGGACAGCCCCAGCGGCCCGTTCACGACTGGCCTGCAACCATGGGCCAAGGCCGGGATCATGGTCCGGGCCAGCCTGCGGCCCGGGTCGGCGTACGCGGCGATGCTGGTCACAGGCGCGCACGGAGCGCGGATGCAGGACGACTACACCGGGGACGTGGCCGGCCTGCCGGGTGCCGTCTCGGCCGCGTCCCCCCGCTGGCTGCGGCTGACCCGGTCCGGTGACACCCTCGCCGGCTACGACTCCGCCGACGGCACGCACTGGACCCGGGTGGGCGCCGTCCGCCTGGCCGGGCTGCCGGCCACGGTGCAGGCGGGCCTGTTCGTCGCCTCGCCGGACGCGGTGACCGCCGAGGACAACAGCCCCACCATGGCCACCGCGGTCTTCGACCACGTCAGCCTGTCCGGCTCCGGCCGGTCCGCTGCGCTCCGCGGCGGCCAGACCGGTGTCGACGCCGGCCACCCGGCCTTGACCGGCGGCTTTCGTCAGGCGGGCGGCCAGTTCACGGTGCGCGGGGCGGGCGACGCCGCACCGGCCGTGATCAACTCCGCGGGCCTCGGCAGGCCCGCCGACCACGGCCTCACCGGAGCGTTCGCCGGGCTGATCGTGGTGATCGTGGTGGGCACGATGTTCGTGACGGCCGAGTACCGGCGGGGCCTGATCCGCGTCACGCTGGCCGCGAGCCCCCGGCGCGGTCAGGTCCTGGCGGCCAAGGCGATCGTGGTCGGCTCGGTCACGTTCACGGTGGCGCTGCCCGGCGCCGCCGTCGCGGTGCTGCTCGGCGAGCGCCTGATGCGCGGCAACGGCATGCACGTATTCCCGGCCGGGGCGCTCAGCCTGGTCCGCGTGGTGGCCGGCACCGCCGCGCTGCTCGCCGTGGCCGCGGTCCTCGCGCTGGCTCTGGGGGCGATCCTGCGGCACGGCGCCGGGCCGGTCACCGCGGTCATCGCGGCGATGGTCCTTCCGTATTTCTTCGCCAGCCCGCTGGCGCTCCTGCCGGCCGGCGCCGCGGACTGGCTGCTGCGCGTCACCCCGGCGGCCGGCTTCGCCGTGGAGCAGATCCTGCCGCAGTACCCCCAGGTGAGCACCGCCTACACGGCGCAGTACGGCTACTACCCGCTGCCGCCGTGGGCCGGGTTCGGCGTGCTCTGCGCCTGGACCGCCGCCGCGCTCGCGGCCGCGTGGTTCCTGCTCCGCCGGAGGGACGCGTGACGCTCGTCCTGCGGGCCGAGTGGACCAAACTGCGGACCACGGCCGGGACCTGGTGGCTGCTGCTGGGCGTGGTGGTGGTCACCGTGGCGGTCAGCGCCGGGGCGGACGCGGCCGACATCTGCACGTCCTCGGCCGGCTGCCATCCCGACGTCACCAGGCTCACCCTCACCGGGACCGACGTCGGCCAGGCGCTGGCGGCCATCGTGGGCGCGCTCGCGGTCACCGGCGAGTACGGCACGGGCATGATCAGGACCACCCTGGCCGCGGTGCCGTGCCGGACCGCCGTGCTGGCCGCCAAGGCCGTCGTCGTCACCGCCCTGACGCTGGCCGCCGGCGCGGTCGCCGTGCTCGGTTCGGTGCTGGCGGGGACCATGATCCTGCCCGGGCACGGGCTCGCGGTGCCCCTCCTGGGCGGTCCTGTGCCGCGCGCCGCGGCCGGGACGGTGCTCTACCTTGCCCTGATCGCACTGCTCGGCCTGGGTGTGGCCGCCGCGGTGCGGGACGCCGCGGCGGCCATCGGGCTGGTCCTCGGCCTGCTGTACATCTTCCCGATCCTCGGCCTGGCGGTCGCCAGCCCGGGCTGGCAGCGCCACCTCCAGCAAGTCGGGCCGATGAGTGCCGGGCTCGAGGTCCAGGCCGGCGCCGGCCTGCGGCATCTGCCCGTCGGCCCGTGGGCGGGCCTGGGCGTGGTGGCCGCCTGGGCCTTGGCGGCGCTGGTGGCCGGCGGGCTCGTGCTGCGCTTCCGCGACGCGTAACCCGCGTGGCCCGGCCCGCGGTTCGCGCATATCCTTCGCCCCGGGGACGGCCTGACGAGGGAGGCACCGGTGACGGCCGAGGAACGCCGAGGGGAGCGAGCCCGCTGGCGGGTCATGTACGGCTACGTCCGCCCGCACCGCGGCACGCTGCTGGCCGGGGCCGGGCTGAACCTGGTCACCGGCGCGACCGGCCTGGCCCTGCCGCTGGTCGTCCGGGCGCTGATCGTCGACCTGGGCCACCATCGCTCGGTCGCACTCCTGCTCCTGCTCATGACGGGCCTGGTCGTGGCCAACGCGGGCATCGGCGCGCTCGGCAGCTACCTGCTCAGGCGGACCGCGGAGTCGGTGGTGCTGGCGGCCAGGCGGCGGCTGGTGGACCGGCTGCTCTCGCTCACGATCGGCGGCCTTGACCGGGCCGAACCCGGTGACCTGATGTCCCGCGTCACGTCGGATACCACGCTGCTGCGCGACGTCACCACCGACTCGCTCGTCGGCATCGTCACCGGCGCGCTCACGCTCGTCGGGACGCTGGTGCTGATGAGCCTGATGGACGTGGTGCTGTTCGGCGTGACCATGGGCGTGTTCACCCTGGCGGGGCTGGTCATCGGGGTGGTGGTGCCCAGGATCGGCCGCGCGGCGCGCCGCGCGCAAGACAGCGTGGGCGTGATGGGGGCGGCGCTGGAACGGATGCTCGGCGCGTTCAGGACCATCAAGGCCTCGGGCGCCGAACACCGCGAGGGCCAGCGCATCCACGCCGCGGCCCGGGACGCCTGGCGGGCCGACATCCGGGCCGCGAAGTGGCAGGCGATCGCGGGGAACACGGCCGGCCTGTCCATCCAGTGCGCGTTCATCTCGGTGCTCGCCGTCGGCGGCGCGCGGGTCGCCTCCGGGGCCATCACGGTCGGCACGCTGGTCGCGTTCCTGCTGTATGTGTTCTACCTGATGTCGCCCATCCAGCAGCTTGTCGCCGCCGCCAGCCAGTACCAGGTCGGCGCGGCCGCGGTGGCGAGAATCCAGGAGGCCGAACGGCTGCCGGTGGAGCCTTCCGGTGTTCCGGTGAGCCCGGGCGGCGGCGACGCCCCGGCGGCCGTCGTGTTCGAGCAGGTGCGCTTCCGGTACCGGCCGGAGCTGCCCGAGGTGCACCACGGCGTCAGCTTCTCGATACGGCCGCGCGGGATGACCGCCTTCGTCGGCCCGTCCGGCGCGGGCAAGACCACCGTATTCTCGCTGATCGAGCGGTTCTACGAACCCGACGCCGGGCGGGTCCTGATCGACGGCAGGGACCTGGGGGAGTGGTCCATCGGCGAGTTGCGCGCCGCCATCGGCTACGTGGAGCAGGACGCGCCGGTGCTGTCAGGCAGCCTGCGGGAGAACCTCACCCTGGGCGCCCCGGACGCGACGGAAGCCGAGGTCAGCGAGGTGCTGCGGGTCACAAGGCTGGCCGGCCTGCTGAGCCGCCTGCCGGACGGGCTCGACACGGCCGTCGGGCACCGCGGCACCAGGCTGTCCGGCGGCGAGCGCCAGCGGGTGGCCATCGCGCGGGCGCTGCTGCGCCGGCCGCGGCTGCTCCTGCTGGACGAGGCCACCTCCCAGCTCGACGCGCTCAACGAAGCCGCCCTGCGCGAGACGGTCGCCGAGGCCGCGCTGATGACCACGGTCCTGGTCGTGGCGCACCGGCTCTCCACGGTGACCATGGCCGACCGGATCATCGTCATGGACGCCGGCCGGGTCAAGGCGGCGGGGACCCACGCCGAGCTCGTGGCCACCGACCCCCTGTACGCCGAGCTCGCCGCGACCCAGTTCCTGGCCAGCACCGACACCCCCGCGGCCTGACCCGCCCCACCCGGTGGATGCTATGGCTGCGGGGCCCCGCGGTAGTGCCGGATGGTCGGAGGCGGAACCAGCGGTCCCGCAGGCCGGCCCGGCGGTTGCCGAACCAGACGGCCCAGCCGACGGCGACACGGGGGAAACGGCGCCCGGGGAGCCGGTCGCGCCCGTGCGGCCGGGCCGGCGCACCGGCGGGCCTGCCGTGCCGGCCCTGCCTCACAGGGCCTGGGTCACGATGGCCTTCAGGTCGCCGTGGCTCAGGGCGACCGGGTTGCCCTGCATGCTGCTCGAGGTCAGGGCCTTGGCGGCGATCTCGTCGGCGTGCTGCGCGCCGACGCCGAAGACGGCCAGGCCGGGCACCTCGAGCAGGACCAGGGTCTGGCGGATCCAGGCCAGGCCGTCCTCGATGGACCCGTCCGGATCGCCGGTCAGCAGCCGCGCCGCCCGGCCGTAGCGGTCCAGGGCGGGCTGGCCGGGCGGCCCCGACCGCAGCGCTCGCACGTTCGCGCTGATGACCGGGGCCAGCACCGCGGCGCAGGCGACGCCGTGCGGCACGTCAGCGATGCCGCCGATGACGCCCGCCAGGCCGTGCACCGCGCCGAGCTTGGCGTTGGCCAGCGCCATCCCGCCCAGCAGGGCGCACGTGGCCATGTCCGCCCGGGCGGCCAGGTTCTCGCCGTCGGCGTAGGCGGCGCGCAGGCCTGCCGCCGCGCGGTGCAGGCCCTCGCTCGCGAGCCCGTCCGTCAGCGGGCTGGCCCGCGGCGAGACCAGCGGTTCCAGGCACTGCGTGAGCGCATCAAGGCCGCTGGCGGCGGTGACCGCCCGGGGGCACGACACGGTGAGATGCGGATCGACCAGCGCGACCCGGGGGATCATCAGCGGGCTGCGCAGGCTTGCCTTGAGGCGGTGCTCCGGCGAGGCGAGCACGGCGTTGGCGGTAACCTCCGCCCCCGTGCCAGCCGTGGTGGGCACCGCGACGCAGGGAACGGCGGGCCGGGTGATCGCCTGACCGGCCCCGATGACCTCTAGGTAGTCCAGCGGGTCACCGCCGTTTCCCAGCAGTATGGCGATGGCCTTACCGGTATCGATGACGCTGCCGCCGCCGATCGCCACGACCACGTCGGCGCCGTGCTCGCGCGCAGCGCGGACCCCGGCCCGGGCCAGTCCGACCGTTGGCTCCGCGCCTACCTCCAGGACCGCGGTCGGCAGCCCCAGCCCGGCCAGCAGCCCGTCGTGACGCGCCGGGTTCGCGCCCGTGCAGACCAGCACCCGGGACCCAAGCCCGGCCAGCACTCCCGGCAATTCCGCCGCCCGGCCCGGGCCGGCCAGGACGCGGCCGGCCGTGGCGAACTCGAACCGCGTCGCCGTCACGGCGCACCGCTGGCCCAGCCGCCGCTGTCCGCCGGGAACACCGCGGAGTACCGCACCGATTGCCGCGGCTCGGCCATCATCTCGGCGACCGCGTCGCGCCACGCCGCGTAGTGCGGCGTCAGCTTGTGCGCGGCCGGAGCGTGCTCGTCCCGGTAGACCTCGGTCAGCACCACGTGCGCCGGGTCGGCCTGATCCTGGATCACGTCGAAGCGCAGCACGCCCGGCTCGGCCAGTGACTCCCGCGCGTTGGCCAGCGTGGCGGCCAGGAAGTCCGCCACCCGTTCCGGCCGCACCCGCGCATGAACATGAACGACCAGCATCCCCCCATCCTGCTACACATGGCCCGCGGCATGATCAAGACCCGGCAGGCACGGGGCTTGCCGACGGCGACGGGAACATCCCGTCAGCTGGTAAATGGCCGATGCCGTGCCATTTGTCCTCCAGCATCCGGGCGTGGGCCGATGAGTCCTGCGGCCCCCTGGTGCTCGCGCACCCAGCCAGCGACATCCGGGCGGCCAGGATGGCCGAGATGACCAGGCGCGTGAGCCAGCGCATGGCCGGCCCTCAGGCCACCATGCGCGACCGGGCGGCGATCACGCGCTTCTTCGAGGGCCTTGAGCTGCTCGACTCTGGGGTGGTCCAGCCTCAGCAGTGGCGGCCCGAGCCGGGTGTTGTCCGCCCGGACCAGGTGACCGCCTGGTGCGGTGTCGCCAGGAAGCGGCAAGCCCTGGCTCAGCCGCGTCCGGTGCCGTTACTCCCGGCGCCGTTCCGCCCGGCGGCGACGTGACCGCAGGCAAGCCGCGGGCGCTGCGGGGCGCGCGGAGTCCGGGCGGCCGGAGATCAGCATGTCCTTGCTATTTACAGGAAACCTGAAGTCGGGTAAGCCGGTGGAGGATTCAGCCTGGGGCGGCTCAGGCGGTAGATGAGGAGGCGGGACGCATGGGTGGCGAGGGCGGCGCGCTCGGCGGACTGGACCTCAGCCTGAAGCTCAACCCCAAGGACGAAGCCGCCCGCCTGGCCGAGGCCCAGGACAGGCTGCTGCACCTGCGGCTTGTACTAGGCGGCCAGGTCGGCGAAAAACCGCAGATCGGACCGCCGGTCTGCGTGGTCTTCGAGGGGTGGGACGCCTCCGGGAAGGGTGGCGCGATCAAGCGGCTTGTCGCGCCGCTGGACCCGCGGCACGTCCGGGTCGCGCAGTTCAGCGCGCCCAGCTATGACGAGAAGCGGCACCACTTCCTGTGGCGGTTCTGGCCCGTGCTGCCCGGCTGGGGAGGAATGGCGGTGCTGGACCGGTCGTGGTACGGCCGGGTCCTGGTTGAGCGAGTCGAGGGATTCGCCGCCGAGGAGCAGTGGCGCCGCGCCTACCGGGAGATAGTCGACTTCGAGCGGACGCTGGCCGACGAAGGCATGATCATCGTCAAGTTCTGGCTGCACCTGTCGCCTGAGGAGCAGCTCAAACGGTTCAAGGCGCGGGAGCGCGATCCGCTGAAGGCCTGGAAGCTGACGGCGGAAGACTGGCGGAACCGCGAGAAGCGGCGGCAGTATGAGGCGGCCGTCGAGGAGATGCTGGACCGGACCGATCATGCCGCCGCGCCGTGGGTGCTGGTCGAGGCCGAGGACAAGCGGTGGGCCAGGGTGAAGGTGGCGGAGTCAGTGGTCGCGGCCATCGAGGCCGGCCTGGCCGCACGGAACCTCGCGGTCCCGCCGACGCCCCCCGCCGCCACGGCTCAGGAAGCCTAGCCGCCCCGAGCACGGCAACCGGCGCGATGTCACATCGGACCGCATAGGACCGGCGCGCTGTTACAGCGAGCCGGTGCGCCCGGGCGGGCAGCGGGCAACAGCGCACGCACAGGCACCAACATGCACAGGGGCATCAGCAAGCGGGGGGCAACGGCCCGCGATCCTCCGCGGCGCCACCCGCGGAACCCCGGGCAGCCCGCCTTCCGCTAGTGAGTTCCAGTCGTCTCAGGGAAACCTAGACAGCCGTTATGCCGGGCGTATCGCGATGCTGTCGCAAGGCTGCGACAACCGGCGCGGTCCTGGCACGGTCAGGTGCCGGGAGCCGGAGGCTGACCACCGTGCCCTGGCCCTCCCGGCTGCGGATCGCCACCCGCCCGCCGTGCCGGGCGGTGATCACGCGTACCAGCGCGAGCCCGATGCCGGTCCCGGGCAGACTGCGCGCCGCGCGGCCGCGGGCCAGCTCATGCCAGACCTGCCCGATCTCGTCCGCCGGGATGTCGGCCCCGGTGTCGGCCACCTCGAGCAGCAGCCCGTCGCCGTCCTCGCTGGCACGGACCTCGATGGTGTCGCCGGGAGCGGAGAACTTGACCGCGTTGGCGACCAGGTTCTGGATGGCGATGAACAGCAGGTCCCTGTCGCCCTCGATGAGTGGCAGCGGCCACGGCGCCTGCGGCACCGTCACCCGGATGACGCGCCCGCTCGCGCCGGGTATCTCGCCGACGGCCTCGGTCACCTCACGCAGCAGGCCCAGCTCGTACGGGTCGAACGGCTTGTTGAGGTAATCGTCCGCGCCCTCGTCGAGCGCGATCGCGCGCTCGCCGGACTCGCCGACCTGGGTCAGCAGCACCACGGGTAGCCAGCGGCCGGCGGCGCGCAGGCGGCGTAGCACCTCACGCCCGTCCGCCCCCGGCATCAGGACGTCGAGTATGCAGGCGTCCGGATCCAGCCGCTCGACCAGCGCCAGCGCTGCTTCCCCGTCCGACGCGATGTGCACGCAAAACCCGGCCCGATCCAGGAACGGCGCCAAGTTGGACGTGATCGCGCCGTCGTCGTCGGCGAGGAGCACGACCGGGCGCGCATCTTGTCCGCCCATAACCCGTGCATCGTATCCAGACCGGGCCCGGTCAAGGCCGCAAACGTCGTGGTCAGGGACGAAGACGATAATTCCGAACGGGCCTGGGAACATGCCCGCCCGCACGCCGGCTGCCCGGCCGTCCAGACGCCAGGCAACGGGCGGTGCGCCAGCTGTGGCCGAGGGCGAAGTGGCGTGATGAAAGCGGCCTTTACGCAGCGCAAAACCCCCGATACGGGTCGGCGATTAGGCCCCGCCCATCCCCCATCGAAGGGGCTTTTCGCTGTACCATCACGGCCATGAATCCACTGTCGGGCGTTCTCGACGAAGCGTGGCGGATGTACAAGGCGCACGCCAAGCATCTCCTCGCGATCGCATTCATCATTTACCTGATCGCGGCGGTCATCGCTGCGCTACTCGCGCTGGCCGGAGGCACCATCGGGATCGTGCTCGGCTCCCTGGTGGAAATCATCGCGGCCTTCGTGCTGCAGGCGACGCTGATCAAGGCCGTGCAGGACGTGCGTGACGGCCGCGTCGACCTGTCCATCGGCGACACCGTGCGCGCGGCCACGCCCTATATCGCACCCGTCGCCGGCGCCTCGGTCCTGGCCGGTATCGCCATCGCGATCGGCCTGTTCCTGGTCATCGTCCCTGGCCTGTTCCTGATCACCATCTGGGCGGTGATCGTGCCGGTCATCGTCCTGGAGAGGTCGGGGGCGCTGGCGTCGTTCGGGCGCAGCCAGCAACTCGTCCGCGGCCGCGGCTGGCACGTGTTCGCCACCCTGGTCCTGGTGTACGTGATCCTGCTGGTGGTGAACCTTCTGCTCGCCTTGATCTTCTCGGCGCTGCCGCATGCGCTGAGCAACGGGCTGAGCTCGATCATCTCGGGCACGCTGATCGCCCCGTTCCTTGCCGTGGTCGTGACGCTGGTCTACTACCGGCTCTCCGGCGACGCCCAGGCGCCTCCGCCGCCCGCCGGCGAGGGCTACGGGGGATCCCAGCAGACGCCATAACCGAACCGCCCGCGGGGCCGGCTGCGGCTTAATGGTCGCGGAGGGCGGCGACGTCGATCCGGACGGGGAACGGCTCGCTGATCGTGAGCGTCTCGCCCGCGCTCACAGCAGCGTGCCTTACGTAGGTGGTTCCCACCAGGCGCAGTATCGTGACCATAAGGTCCGGGTCGGTATCGATCAGCCAGTACCACTCGATACCCGCGCGGGCGTAGTCGGCCACCTTCGCTATGTGATCTTCCGCGGCACGGTCAGGCGAGACGACCTCGACCACGATTAGCACGCCGCCGGTAAGGTACTTGCGTCCCGCTCGCATATCGGCCGCGAGAGCAGCGGCATCGACGACGGCGATGTCCGGGATGCGACTGTTCCTGGTTCCGTCGGGAGTCGCTATCCGGGGCGTAATAACCCGTGCCTTGATGCCAGCCTCGATCGTGGCGGAACGCAGCGCGGCCTTGGCGTTATCGATAATGATCTCGTGGCTCAGGCCGTGCCAGGGAGACATGAGCACCCACCCGTCGCGCATCTCGTACGTGCCTTCATCAGGGGGAAATCGCACCGGATCGTCAAGGTCATCCACGATGTAAGGTCCAAGACGCCAGTCATGCACGACGCTCATGGTTCCTCCTCAGATTCCCTGTCATGATAGAGCGCGAGTCCGGCAGTACGTGGCTGGAGCCGGGGGCGGCCGATGCTGTGAGAGCGTCACGGGCCGATTTCCATTTTTAATGGAACTTGCTGGAAATAGCTGGAGCTTGCTACAGTCTCGTCCGTGACCGAACCCGTGGAGTCCCTCGAGCGCCGCATCGCCCTGCTGCGGACCGCTGTGAGGGGGGCGGTCCTGTCCGGCGACAGGGAGCGCGCCAGCGCCCTGCGCCGCGAGCTCAGGCAGGCCGAACAGCACTGGGAAGACGCGCTCGGTCAGGCGCAGGACACGAGCGCCGGGGATCGCGAGCCGACCGCCCGGCCCGCGGCCGCCGGGAACGCCACGCCCGCGCCAGGAACCGCCGCTCGCCCGCAGCCGCCGTTGCTCCCGGTGCGTGAGCAGGTGCACGAGGCGCTGAGCCTGCTCGCCGTCCCGGCCGCGCCGAGGCTCATCGCCATCGTGCATGAGGCGTTCTTCGCGGGCACGTTCCCCACGACCCGGCTGACCAGCCTCAAACGCGACGAGGAACGCTCGTTCCGCACCGCGCCGTTCGCCCGGCCGTACTACGTCTGCGCCGCGCTGACCGCCGACCTTCTGGCGCCCGTACGCGGCCTGCTCGCCATATCTACCTGGCCGATGGAGCGCCGTGTCATCGGATCACTGTCCCCGCGCGTCGATTTCCTGACGGGTGCCATCCGGGTCGCCGAAGCCATCGAGCGGCTCCCGGCGCGAGTCCCCGAGGCCCGGCGGCTGCTGTGGCGGTTCGCCGCCAGCATCCCCGGCGCGGCGGAAAGCGCAGGAAGCATCCACCCGCACGAGGTCACGCAGGCGGCCCTGGCCGAGCTTGCCGTCCACCAGGCCGCCGACCAGGCGAAGCGCCAGGCGGCGGCGCGGCGGGCCCGGGAGCAGCTCGACGATGCGCAGCAGCTATTCGGGACCCGGATCCAGCTCGCCGGGCAAAGAACGGAGCCAGGGAGGGACAGATGAACGCCACCGAGGCCAGGCTGGGCCGGATCCGCGGCCGCGCGCTGGCCAAGGCCCACAACGCCCGTACGATCGCCGCCCTGGCCAGCAACCCCGGCTGTGCCCGCCGCGCGATCCTGGACGCGGCCGGGGTGGACAAGCAGCGCGTTGCCGCCTACGCAGGGTTTCCCGCGCCGTTCGGCCAGTCCAGGTTCGCGCTGGCCCGGGGGAACGCGTTCGAGGCTCGGGTGAAGGCGGACAGGGCGGCGCAGCTGCTGACGCTGCTCCGTGAGCATCTGAACCTGCCGATCCCCGAGGCGCACTACGACGATCTCGCCGAGGTCGGCGGCAACACGAGCATGGACCTGCGCCACGCCAGGACGAGGACGCTGCTGGTCCGGGCCGCCACCGCAGGCACGGCAGAGGGCACAATGTTCGACCACCCGCTGCTTCGCTTGGAGGTCGGCGGCCGCCACGCCTTCCTGGAGCCGGACCTGATCGCGTTCCAGCTGTACGGCAGGTTCACCATCGTCGAGATCAAGTCGTTTCCGGTCATTGATGGCCAGGCGGATGGGGACAAGGTCGCGGCCGCCGCGATCCAGTCCGCCGTCTACGTGCTCGCCCTCCGCGACGCGCTAGCGGAGCAGGGCATCCCGCCCGGGGCCGTGAGCCACGAGACCGTCCTGGTCTGCCCGCGGGACTTCTCCAACCGGCCCGTCGCCACCTCGCTCGACGTGCGCAAGCAGCTCACCGTGCTGCGCCGCCAGCTGGCCCGCATGAGCCGCGTCGATGACCTGCTCGACCTGCTGCCGAACGACCTGACCTTCGACCTGGACCCCGACGACGACGGCGTGCCGCAGCGCAGCCCGGCCGACCTGGTCGGCGCCATCCACCAGGTTGACGCCCGGTATGCGCCGGAGTGCCTGAGCACCTGCGAGATGTGCTTCTTCTGCCGGGACGAGGCCAGGGGCTGCACGGCGGCGTTCGGCCGGCATGCCCGCGAGGAGCTCGGCGGCGTCGAGCACGTCGAGACGGTGCTGCGCCTGGCCCGGGGAGCCCGCGTCCCAGGCGATCTGGCCGAGGCGGCGGAGCTGCTGCGCACCGCCGCGCGGCTGCGCGCGGAAGTTCTCCGGGAGGCGGTGTGAGCACCTTAACGTCGCTGGCCCGCGCTATCGCCGCCGACACGGGAACCGCCCAGCCGGTCTGCAGCGTCCGCCACGTCCACGTCAGCACGTGCCGATGATTAAGGCTGGTGGCGGATGCCTGGCGGCGATATCGTCAGCGTGTGCTCCTACCTGCGCTGTCGAGTTCGCCGACCTGGTAGTGAGCACGATCATCGTCTGCTTCCCTGAGCGGCAGGACGCCGGGG
>WNGL01005077.1_pt1 | contig 21766 bp, 13 predicted proteins | sample 5400591 | NCBI WGS metagenome assembly WNGL01 (sample SAMN13153377, study PRJNA577476) | soil metagenome | isolation source: 80 cm soil or saprolite under Garry oak tree replicate 1 | place: USA:California | collected 2016-06-15 | reverse complement strand
AATCGGCGGAGACCACCGTGCCCGCCAATTTCCCTCGGATTTCGAGATAGGGACCGTCTTGTCCTTCGCAGATCCGCTGGCTAACGCGCACTGGCGAAGCCGTGAAGGTGCCCATCACCGCGTCCGTTCGCGGACGGTTGCCGCTCTCTGCAATCGCGATCTCGACCGCAGCCAGAGCGGCCAGCGCGGCGACGACGGGGATCGCGAGGGTCAATTTCCTCTGAGACATGGCTGCTTCCTCCATCTCCCGGACGAACGAAACGTCACTACGCCGCCCCGCCAGGCATGACCGGCGGTGTAACGGGTAAGGGGGCGCGTTTGAGGTGGCCGATAGGCCGAAAGGCGATTTCATTTGCGGCGACGCCACGAGACGCTGCTGGACCTCGCGCCGGCTCCGTTGATGGAGACGCTACACCCCTTGCGGGACGACGGTCAACATCGACTGTCGAGTATCGACTGTCGGGGTGTGCGCGAGATTCCCGATCCTTCGCGTCCCTTCGGTACGTGGAGGGCTTAGAAGAGCGTTGCGGCTCGCCCGTTTGCCGCTCCCTCCGGCCCTTGCTAGACTGCCGCTTTTCGGAGGGCCGTGGATGATCCGCCCCCACAAGGGCCGGTGGCCGAGGCTGGGCCAGCGAGTCTTCGTCGATGTCGGCCACTCGGTTACCCTCCGCGGCTGCCGGATCGGCCCCCGCTGCCCCGTGGCCCTTGCCTGAGATCAGCCGATTCTTCGGCATCGTGATCCGTATGTTCGTCGAAGCCGGAGGGCCGCACCACCGCCCCCACTTCCACGCGTACTTCGGTGAGCATGTGGGCATCTATGCGATCGACCGGATCGAGAACATGGCCGGTTGGCTGCCCAGCCGCCAGGATCGACTGGTCATCGCCTGGGCCGAGATCCATCAGCAGGAGCTGCGAGAGGCCTGGACGACGCTGCAGGCGGGTCGCCCGCCGGGTAAGATAGAGCCGTTGCGGTAGGCTATGGACGAGCAGGTTCACGCGATCCACAGGGTACTCAGTCTCGAGAAGGTGGCACCTTTCACGCTGCGGCTGCGCTTCGAGGATGGCACCAGCCAGTTGATCGACTTCCGCCCCGCTCTGTACGGGGAAATCTTCGAACCGCTGAGGGACCCCGCAGTGTTCGACCAAGTCCGTGTCGATCCGGAGATCGGTACAATCACGTGGCCCAACGGGGCCGACTTCGAACCAGCGATGCTCCACGACTGGCCGAGGTACGGACCGGAGATCGCCGCCTTGGCAGCAAGCTGGCAAAGCGCGAAGGCCGAGCGGAGGTAGCCGCCACAGCGCCTTCTCTTGCCACCCCACCGCGCCAACGACACCGACTTCGGCTGACCAAGTCGCGCTACCCGCAGCGGCCCTTCACCCGCTGAGTGATCTCGACGCTTGTGGGCGGGTTCTCGCCGAGGCCAAGGGTGTGGAGCATCTCGTGGATGACGATGTCCTCCGCCATCCAGGGCTGGCGGATCTGGGTGGCGGCGAACTGACCGCATACGAAGACACGGGGGACACCCGGGCGCGTCACGAGGTCCACCTTGCTCCAACGACAGAGCTTCTCGGATGCGCCGTTGAGGAACGGGATCATCTCGAGATACTCGGCTGCGCCGACACCCCACTTTTTGAGCGCGTCCTGGAGCGGACGGCCCAGCCCGTCGCTGAAATCGGTGAGCAGCTTGAGACACTCGGGGTCCCGCCGTTACACCCTGGCCTCTGCTCCGGCGGGTCCCCTTTGCTAATCCCCTGGGGTTCAGCCGAAGCGACCCGCTACAGCGGTAGACCCTTCAGGGAGCCACTCGCCACAAGAGAGTCGAACTGGAGCCGGAGGCTCGTGGCGAAGGAGAGGGACTCGACAAGGACCCCCGCCTCGATGTTCCGCTCATGGGCGGCTTCGGTGAAGTTGGCCGATGTGACGAAGGCTCGAGCATCGTCCACTACGATCGCCTTAGCGTGTAGAGCGGCCCTAGGTCCGGGGGTCACGGCTAGCGATCGCGGGTCGTAATAGAGCTCCGGCAGTCGTCCGCGCGGCCAGTGCTCGCGGCGGAACTCATCGAGGAATGCCTTCAGGATCTGGTTCTGGGGCGTATCGTCCCGGTAGGATCTGGCCACGTTGACGAACATCCGCACCCGAAGAGCCGGCATCTGGTCCATCCGCGCTGCGAGTGGCTCGAAAACCTGCCGGCCCTGGAATATAGCGTAGGTCGCCACGAGGACGCTGCGCTCGGCCGAGGCGAACAGCTCGCGCACCACGACGGCAGTGTCTCGGCTGCGGGCCCCCCTTATCTCGGGGCCGGTCCACACCAACTCCGTTCGATCAGCGGTGCGCTGAGCCGCCCGACGCTCCACGGCCATGAGCCGCAGAACACGCGCCAGGGCGCCCGCCGTGATGCCCATGTCCGAGAGCTGCTGCAAGTCCGAGGCGACCCGCTCGCTCTCCGCGCCGAAGCCGACACGGCGGAGATGGAGCGGGGCGAACGGAGATGCAAGCGCGCGGCCTTCGAGCGCGGTGGCCAGCTCCAGCAGCGCCGTTGGAGACAGCCCTTGCAGGCAGTCGTTCAAGAAGGATCCTCGAAGAACTCCGTCCCAATAGACTCGACCGTAGGCACGACCAGCGCGCGGTCCAGGAACTCGCTGCGTCTTTCACACGAGGGCTCGGCGATCAGCAGGCAGCCATGGCAGGCAGCGCCATTAAGGAAGCGCTCCTCCTGCTTGTTGTCGGGATGATGCTGAGCGCAGACAGGGTCGTTGGAGCAAAGGCGGCCCATCTCCAGCGCCGCACGCAGGTGATGCTCGATCCGCCGGCCCACCTGCACGAGCCCGCCGAGAGTGCCTTCAGCGTCAGGCGTGCCCGTGTAGAGAAGGATCCCGAACCCGGACTCTCCGGCGTAGATCCGCTCGCGTATGGAGCTAGCCGAGTACCCGCATTCGAGGGAGACCGCCGTGATCAGGAGGTGCGACAGAGAGTGGAGGAAAACATAAGGGAGGCCGGGGAACTGAAGCTTGTCGCCTGCCCTGTGACGGTCCTTCCAAATGTCGAAGCCTGCCTTGAGCTGCTCCCCGCGGTTCTTCACCGTGGGCCGCCTCAGCCAGGCCTGGAGAGCGTCGGGGCGGAAGGATAGGAAGAAGCCCTCTCCTCTGTTCTCGACGGCCGGGAGCCAGGTCGTCTCGCGCGCAAGAGCCGCCCGGCGGACCTCGAGCGATAGCTCGCCGTCGATATCCGCCATGACGGGCTCGAACCGGGTGAAGCCCGCCAGGGCCAACACCTCACGAAGCCGATGCACCAGGACGATCCGGTCCAGCACTGAGACGAGGGGGCCAGGCGGGACGGCCCGGCGCTTCGCATAGAAGTCGACCCCCTCCGGCACGTCCTCCCCCATCTCGTCCGACGAGGCCATGAGCGTCTCAATCTCGGCCTGCTTGATGCTCTTGAAGGAGGGAGGAGCTTTGCCCCTCCTTCGCTCGATCTCGGTGAAGACCCTCTCGTCAGGATGGCCCTCGAGCGCGGCGAACACCCTGGCCTTCTTGCGTTCCTTCCTCAGATCCTCGAGGCTCTCGACGTAGAGGAGGAAGTCCTCCCAGACCTTATCCACGGCCATCCTGAGCGCTGCCTCCTGATCCGGGATCGAGATGACGCGAAGGACCTGGGGGAAGTAGGCGTCGCTCGCGGAGCGAAGCAACAACCGATAGGGGAGAGCGTTGGAGATCCCACCGCCGCAGCGTTCCCACGCGGCCGGGCCCAGCCAGGGTCTCTGGCCGGTACAGAAACCCAGGGCTTCGGGCCCACGGGTGGCCTGGGCCATCGATCGCGACTTGCCGCACTCGCACGCAATCACGATGTCCGCCAGGTCCCCCGTGGGTCCCCACTCCTCCACCCAGAGCGGTCGCAGGCAGGGAGGCTTCTGGTACTGGTGGATGAAGCCCGGCCAGTCGATGTCGCTGATGTGGCCGTTCGGGCAGGCTTGGACGAACCGGATGGGGACGACCGGATGCCTGCGCCCCTCTCGGTCTTCGTAACGATCCCCCACGAGCCCCTGGCGGTGAACGAGGGGTCGTGCCCGGACCCTTCCTCGCATCTCGGAATACTGCGCGACGAACCACTCCGGGAACTGCCAGGCTGTCAGGCCCGTGGCAAGGGCGTGGGGATCGTTGGATTCGACGGGGGGCGCGAATAGCTTGAGTCCCTTCGTCTCCAGAAGCGCTTCAAGCTTTGCAACCAGTCGGTCCTCAGAGATGGCGCGCCGGTCAGTGCCAAAGTTCCAGTCGTCCAGGCCGCCCACGATCACCGAATGATGGGGCAGGTCGACCATGGCGCCGGGTCCGAACGTCGTGATGACCTGGCTCTGGCGAATCGTCCCGTGCGGCCGCTTCACTCGGTCTCCTCGGGGGGAATCTCCATCCCGTCAAGTCGCTTCAGCCAGAGGGCAACACTACCCTCGACGTCTCGCAGGGAGCGATGGGCTCGGAACTTCCGCGGCCCCGCGGGTAGGCTCGCGAGCTCGGGATCCAGGGGGTCGTAGAGCAAGTGTGGCCCCGTTGCCTCATGCGCTTGGTACTGAAGCGTGGCGCCGACCATCTTCTTGCTCTCTGCGATGTGGCTCCACTCGTCAAGGAGATCCGCCACGCGCTGCCGTAGCTTCTGGCGAAGCGCCTCGAGATCGGCGATCGGCAGGCCACCGATGGCTTCAGCCCGCCGTGAAACCACCTCGCTGACGAAGTCGAGCTTGGGAAGCTCGGTTGTGACGGCTATCGCCTGCCGGGGCGGAGTGAGCGCCCATGGCGTGCCAAGCCGACGGTCACGGCAGCAAGACCGCGGTCGATCGCGCGAGGAGCAAATGGCGTCACGCTCGTGACCTCGACCGCCCGGTAGAACGAGTCGTGGTAGGCCTCGAAGCGTTCATAGTGCGAGCGGTCCCTCGGCCGATGGATGTTCAGCAGCGTGACCACGATGCCCGGTCGGCTGTCGTCCCGGCCGACCCGGCTGGTGGCCTGGATGTACTCCGCCGTCGTCTTCGGCTGGCCCAGCACCACCATCAGCCCGAGGCGGCTGATGTCGAGGCCCACCGAGATCATGTTCGTGGCAAGCGCGATATCCACGGCGTCGTCTTCGGACCACGGCAGCGCCAGCCTGCGTTTTGCATCGGCAACACGGTGAGTCGGCTCGCGCGACGTCAGCTCCACTGGCTCGTAGCGGATTTTGCGGTCCGCAAAGAGCCCGCTCGTTTCACCGAGACGCTTCCGTTCGCCGTAGGAGGCAAGACGAGCCCGCACCTCATCCTCGACGATGCGTCGGCTGCCACCCAGCTCACGGAGGGCGTTGAAGTACCCGACCAGGGTCATATACGGGTCGGCTGGATTGTCCGGGGTCCTCCGGCCTCCGGCCGTTGTGCAGAGCTTTTGCGCGGCGCCCATCAGGGCCAGATATGACCGCAGGAGCATCACCTTGGGGCTGCGACCTGGTGCAGCCAGACCCACGTATAGGCGCGCGTTCTTCTCCGTCCGTGGGACCGTCACAGCGAAGAACGAATCGCGGCGGTCGAGTCCAGGTGGCGGGAACACGTCCACCTGAGACCTTGCGAAGAGCGCACGAACCTGTTCGTTGGCGCGGCGAACGGTGGCTGTGGAGGCCACGATCTTCGGGCGAAGCCTCTTCCCATCGGCCTCTCGGATGGACAACTCTTCGAGAGCGGTCTCATAGAGTCCCGCCATGGTCCCGAGCGGCCCCGAGATCAAATGTAGTTCGTCCTGGATGATGAGATCCGGCGGAAGAAGCGGCTGTTCCAGGCGATTCCCGCGCCCTGGGTCACAGGGGCCGTAGAAGCCGTCCCTGTCCTGGCGCTCGACCTTCCCGAAAAGAGCGCCCACGTGCCCGACCCAGGGGAGACTCGCGAACTTGTCCACGGTGGCGATGAGAAAGCAGGGGAGGCGTCGGTAAATAGGCTCGTCGACGGCGACAATCGGTAAGGACTGGCTGCCCGTGAAGACGCAGTGGCGGTTCGCGCAGCCGATCCGCAGGTCGGTCGGCTGGTCCGGATTGGGAACGAGCCGGAAGGAGCGGGGCGTGAACTTCGTGTCGTTGTTCAGGAAAGCAATGGTCTTCGAGCGGGCCGAGTCCTGATCGTTGTCCCCTTTCTTGCCCATCTTGTTCGGTGTCGCTGCCTTGCCTACCCAGAGCCCGACCTCGAATGGCCACGTCCCCAGCTTGGTCACGTCTTTCTGGCGCTCGAGTTCCAGAGCGCAAATGAGCGTTGCCGCGCGCGAAAGCTGATCCAACGTCAGGAGGCGCAGGGTGTAGCGCATCAACACCGAGACGCCCGCGGAGGTGACGCCCTGGTTCTGCAGGCGGCGGAGGATCAGGGTGAAGGCCGCCAAGCCCAGGTAGGCCTCGGTCTTGCCGCCCCCGGTGGGGAAAAACAGCAGCTCTACGACCTCGCGCTCCACGTGACGTGGGTCCGCGACGCCCCGCAGGCTCATGAGGAGGAACGCCAATTGGAACGGGCGCCATCTTGGCGGGTCCACGTCCTTGGGGTCGCGCCGCTGGATCTGCGCTTGGCGCTGGCGAGCGGCCACGGCCATGGCGTGGTTGGCGAGCCGGAAGGCCTCCAGGATGGTGGGGTCACGGAGAAGATCGATACCGGCCGCGATGCGATCGGCGGCAATGCTCGCCTGTCCCAGGAGCAGCCGTGCCGCCTCCCCGCGAGGTCCTTTGCTTGGTGCTTCCGCCTTCTGGCCCGTGATCCAGGAGCGGTAGGCCTGGACCATTGGCGCCAAGCGGGTGGCCGCGTCCTCCGGGCTCGTCAAGCCGGCGAGACCTTCCATCGAAAGCTCGACGTGATCGATGGATGCCGGCTCGACCTTCTCAACCTCGGCTGTGGGCATCCACGACGTCGTGACCTCGCGGCAGACGGCGTCGAGCACCGTCGCGCGTGTCGAAACGCCGTGGCCGACGGCGTACTCGAAGGCATCTCGGTACTGAAGGTCCGCGACCTGGTCGTCCCATGCGTTCGCGCCGAGCCCCCTCAAGTTGGGGCGGGGCACAAAAGGCTCGTCAGCACGGACCGTCAACCCTGCTTGAAAGATCATGGCCTCGTCCTTGACCATGTCCTCTTTCGGCTCCCGGTGGTTCACCAAGAACACCGAAACGGCGCGGGTCTCGGCCGGCAAGCCTTCGGCGCCTTCCACTGCCATGGCCTTTGTCAGGGTGCGGGTCGAGACCACTACTCGGAGGCCCTGGCTCTCGGCTACGTCGAAGGACACCGGCTTCGCGGTGGACTTCGCCACGGGGACCGCCAGCTCGACGCGACGCGGTTTCCGCTCCCATCGCGTTCCGGCTGTAGAGCCCGACGCCTGCGGGTCAGGCGGGATGTAGTGGTAGTCCCCCCAGGTGACGAGCACCCGAAGCTCCTTGGTGGCAGGCGTCACGAGGAGGCTCACGCCCAGGGACGACGGAAGGAACGCCTTCCGAGCAGACGCCGGATCGGGGCTTGACTCATCGTCGCCGCTGCCGGCCACTCCCAGGTCCAGTTGCTCATTGCCCGCCTCGTCTTGGCGCTGCCTCACGTCGGATTCGTAAGGAACGAGGAACCCAGTGAGGTATGAGCGCGACGGTGGCTGCGCGAGCGTCTCGCGCTCGTAGGGCCGCTCTTCAGGCCCGGGCCCGATCAAGTCGAGGCGAAGAGTCCGAACCAACTCCGTTCGGACGTCGATCGAACTCATGGTGGGCACGATCCTACCCGAGCTTCCCGGCGCCGAAGCTCACCATGCCGACGATCCCCCCTACGTCGAACCCGGCCTGTGCAAACGGTCGCCGGAATGGCTTACGATTGACTGGCTCAGTGCCAGCGGATGTCCTCGTCGGCTTCCTCGTTCTTGTGCCTCTTCTCCATGTCACGGAACGATTCAGCAGCTCCTCCGGCCCAGCGCTTGACTCGTGGGAGAGCAGTGCGCCTCGCAACTGCCTCCATCTCGGCCGCACGGCCCGACCAGTGACTCGACAAGGGCCCGATCGCCGTTCCGTGAATCAAAGCACCGAAAAGCGCCGCCTCGACCCCCGAGCGCTGCCCATGTTGCTCGATCAGTAGGGCTGCCAGAGTCTCGTCTCCGCTGAAGTCCGGCGCCACAAGGTGTGCGATCAGCTCTGCTCGAGCGTCCGGGTTCTCTTGGATCCAGTCTAGGATCATACTTGTCGGGAGTCGTTGGAGGAGCCACGTTGGAAATCCAATCGAGAATCGGCCACGCCTGTCTCCGTCAATGTATTGGGCGAGCACTGCCCACACCTCCGTGGGACTTTCGTTAACGCACTGACTGAGCACTTCCTCGGTAGGATGGTGATGTTCGATGAAAAAATCGTTGTTTGTGATCTGCAGTTCAAAGATGCTGCGAACGATCCTTCGGGTCGCTTGCCGAGTGACTAGCTTGGTTATCTGGCCCCATAACCATTCCTCATGGTTGAACCCCACGAGGGGCCCCAGATCGGTGGCGACCGCGAGGGCCACGTCTACAACGCCCTCCAACTCATTCGGTCTGGCCTTCAGCCAGTAGGCCAGAATCTTGACCGCAAGTCGCTTTCCAGTCTCCGTCGATCTAAGGCGGCCGATCACCCGCCTCAAGTGGCTAGCCGACAGCGCCTCGCGCCACGGGCTGAAGGCTACGAGGGTAAGCTCCTGCTCCGCGACCAGCGGGCTCTCGATGGAACGCATCAAGAGATCGGCTCTTGTTTCGTTGGGAGTTGCACGCAATACGACGGCAACGCCCAGCGCAGCCTGCCCACCTCCCACGAGCCCCTCGAGCACGCGATCCAGCCAAGCCTCGCCGCGACTCCTGGCCTGGCTCAAGAGGTACCCAATCTGAAGCCTGGAGTCGGGCCCGCGCGGCTCCGCGACTATGGCACCCAGGAGCTGACCTTCCGCATCCAGTCTCCCGAGCTCCGAGCCGAACTCGAAGGCTGAGTCTGCTCCACCCCCCGTCAACCAGCCCCGCTCGGCCTCCAAGAGCCGCGGCTGGTTCACAAACTCCCGTGTGAGGGTCTCCAGCTCCGAAGAGCCTTTGGGTCGGGACCAATCGGGAGGTCCGACGACCTGCCGGATCCGACCCTCAAGTGTCGGATCGGACAGCGTCTCGTAGAGTTCGCGCAGAACGTCTGGGATCTGCTCGGCCGGCTCGGCCTCCTCCCCGCGGGCGATGTGCTCGCCAACCTTGACACGCAGGATGCCCTTGAGCCCCGGGAAGCGCGCTACCGCGCTCGCGCAGATCGTTCGGAGTTGGTCCGCGTAACCGTAGTGACTCAGAGACCAGAGCAGGGTACCGACCAGGTCTCGGAGCGCGTCCTGGAGACCCTCAGCTAGCCGCGGAACCAAGCGCACGATACGGTCTAACGAGATCAAGAGGCTGTTGTGAGCTTGCTCCGCGGTCGGACGCCATTCGGCGCCGACCACCTTGGCGGGGTGCCGCTCACCTCCCACTGCTCGGCTCATGTACCTCGACGTGGCCTTTTCGAGGGCTCGGAGGACAAGGGCCCCGTAGGCCGGTTCCTCCCGCTCTGCCAGAGTGTCCAGAACTTCAAGCCGTTCCGGAAACGGAACTACTGTGCCTCCCAGGTGAACCTGGTAGTGAGAGATGAACTCACCCGTCGCGTTGTTGGACCACGCTTCGTTCTCGGCCACTGCCAACTCGGCCAGACAATACATCGCATCCTCGAACGTCACGGCTTCCCAGACGAGCCGCGGGAGGGTCTGCACCACTTCGCGCCGCGCTTCACCGCCGAACGCGAGCCGCTGCTCTTTGGACGCATTCTCGAGTGCAAGGCGAAGGACGGCCGCAGCTTTCCGCGGCTCAAAGGCAGAAACGGCGGACCAAAAGCGGGATGCCTGGCCATCCGCGAAGGCCCCCAGCGTCACGAATCCGTCAAGCTCCCGGCGAAAAAACTCGCTCCCAGGAGCTGCACCCCCTATCTCTTCCAGACGCTCGTAGTACGCGCGCCCCGCGCTCTCACTCGGCAGCAGGCTAGGGAGCCCCTGAAGTGCCTTTCCGTGGATCTGCCAAGCATCCAACGCTAGCGCCAAGGCTAGAGGGTGCGGAGACACGTAGCAGAGGTTGCGGCCAAACTTGATGATGCCGAGGCTCCTCGCCCCGAGGGCAGTGGCCTTCGCTTCGGGCCAAGGCACGCTCAGACATCCAGCTACGGCTTGGCCCTCGGCTTCAAGTGCGCCGTCCCAGCCGATGCTCTTGAGGACAGCAAAGACGTGCAAATGCTGCCGACTGAGGCCGCCCAAGAGTCGATCGAGCAACCTGCCCAGGTTCTGGGGACCGACCAACTCGCCGATGCTAACGCCCGGATCTTGATCGAGCGCATCTCCAATCACGCGGGCATACCGCACATACCCGTCCGAAAGGCGGGCTGCGAAGTCGATGCTTGGTGGCGGCAGATGAGGGAACCAACCGCGCAGGATCGCCTTGATTTCCTCTTCCCCGTAAGGACCGAGTTCAAGTATCTGCAGCCCCCCTCGCGGCTCAGGCTGCTGCGTCCCGATGCTCAAGAGCCGGATACGACGCGAAGCGAAGCCGGCAAGATCGTTCAGGGCTCGAACGTCTTCCGCGTCGCACTCGTCCACGATGACGGTTGCCCCACGAGTCGGCTGAGCCTTGATCCAGTCGATGAAGCTCCTGGCGCGCTCATCGGGCGCCGAGAAGTACGCCACCGAGTCCTTCCAGCCAGCATCACGGCTCGCTTCCAGGGCAAGGCGGGTCTTTCCGATTCCCGGGTGCCCCCAAAGGTGAGTGTGGAAATGCGGAGCCAAGGGGTCAAGGCGTTCCTGAATCTGACGGCGGAGCGCTTCTATGCTCGGCGACGTCTGAAAAGGAATGAGGTGTTCCTCCTGCCCGGCCCATTCGTCTACTGTGGCATGCGGTGCGCTTCCAAGTACCCAGCGGGAGATCGCCGGGTGAACGTTGCACCAATCGGCGAGCTGTTCTGCCCCCCGAGCATCGATCTTGTCCGGTGGCAGGCCGGCTCGGCATGCCTCCTTTGCCAGAGTGGCGCGGCGTGCCGCGAGGCCGTTCGATCCACCCAAGTAGCCCGATGCGACGAGAACGTAGTGGCCGCCGTTCCTTAGGTATTGGCTGGGCAACGCTTTGGTGACTTCACCCTTAAGGTTGGCCGGCGCTCCCGCCCTTTTTCCGGCCTTCAACTGCCAGCATGTGGCCGCAGCGGGCAGCCAGGGCGATTTGCCATCGTTCTCTGGAGTCGTCCCATCTCCGCCCTGGTCGGATGCGTTGATCTCGGGAGGGAAGATGACCTTCGACACGTCGCCACCCTGCAGGAACGTCTGGAGCTTGCACAGACGAGAGGCGACTTCGCGCAACTGCGAGTCTCCCAGGCCGGCGATGTCCCTTGCTTGCACCTCTATGGGCCCGGCGAGAGTTCTAAGGGGCGCTGAGACGGCGTCCGGCTGTTGGGGCGGCGCACCCTTGCGACGGACGTTTCCTTTGCGGATCCTAGCCTGGGGCCGTTTGGTGACCCGCTGACGAGGCTTGCGCTGACGTCGTCTCCCTCCGTGCTTCATGACCCAAAGAGACCACGAGAAGGTACCTGGGCGGGTCCGTTCCGCTTCTTCCGGCGAGTACGACGAGACTTGCCCGAGGACGGTTCCGTGGCACCAGCGAGGGACTCTTCCTTTGAACGTTCCTGGTTCAGGGCCAGGAGGCGGGCAAGCACTTCGTCACGAAGGTCGTCGGGCCAGCGGTAGCGCCAGGGCTTGCTTCTCTTGTTGAGCCTGGCATCGTCGTCCGCGCTAGGCTCGTCATCTTCGTAGTCGAGGAGGAACTCGCACTTTGGCTGGAGGTCGGCCCAGCCATAGGCATCGAGCACTGCGCGGTCCATGAAGTCGTGCAAGTCGCGGAGCTCGAGGATGCCGGCGTCACGCTCCTCCGGGTCATGGAAGCGGTTGTACGTCCTGGTCAGGCCCTCGGCGTTCCGGACCATCAGGGCGGCGCGGAAGTCGTAGTTGGCGCGGCCTGCCTCTTCTAGCCGGGCATTGGTCTCCCAGTCTTTTGCGAACGGGAAGGTCTCGAAGCAGTCGGAAGGAGTGTACTGGAGGTCGTCCTTTAGGGTCGTGCTAAAGGTCCTCGCCCAGAGTTCGTGGGGTCGGGACTGCAGCGCCGCGAACCAGGCCAGTCGGTCTGTTGGAAAGACGAAGATCTTCTCGTTCAAGAGCTGGTTGGTGGCGACGAGCGTGAAAGCGGCGGTTCGGCTGACGCGAGCTATTGCCAGGGCCCGCGGCAATTGCGCGATCGCGGCGTAGAGTTCTGCTCGGTGGTGCTCAAATTGCCACCAGTGGTCCCGTACGTGAGACCGAGCGTTGCCCGCGCGTTGAAGTCTGACGGTGTCAGACAGTCGCTCGAGCGCTCTGGGCCACTGGGAGGCTGTCTCTAGGTTCCAGTCGCGAAAGTAGATCGCCCAACGGTCAGCCTGCGCGGTCGGATGAGCGTTGAGGGTCTCACCGTCCAAGAGCGGAAGGAGGATCTGCGAATACTTGGGGTCATCTCGGATCCAGCTCGCTGCCTCCTTTGGATCAAGCAAGAAGCCGGAGCCATTGAGCTTACTCCCCGAGAAGTACATCGAACTTCGCCCAGCCAAGCGGACGGGATCGTCGTCGCTCCCAAGGTTCGACAAGAAGGCGGTTATCCGTTCGACACCTGTTCCATCCAAGCAGAACGGGGGGCTACCTGGGCCTTTAAGGATGTGGACGACACTCACCACAACGGCTGCCCGTCCAGGCCACTGGAGCCGTCTCAAAACGTGGAAGAGAGTCCCTCCGTTCGCGCGAATCCAGCGGAGACCCGTGGACCTGGTGTCTCCCTGACTGATTGTGTTCGTCGCGATGAACCCGAGCGTGCCCTGCCCTCGGAGCTTCGCGAACGCTCGGCGGAAGAAATGCGCAACCAGGTCCCCGTTGCCGTGAGCTCCCGGATGCGTCTCGAGGAGGAGCGCAAGGTAGGCCGACCCGAGTTTCGTGGAAATGCTGCTTCCGCCCATGAATGGCGGGTTCCCCACAAACGCGTCGAATCCTGAATTCCCGCGCGAGAAGACCTCCGGGAACTCAATCTCCCAGTGGAAGGGCGGCACCGGCTTCGGGCCACCGCGCAGCTCGGCCACGATGCGATCGAGTTGTTCAGCGCTGGTGCGGTCCTCGAGGACCGCGAGGAGGTCCTCGGCGTAGGCGGTCCGCTGAGTCGCACGGTCCTTTTCCTTCTCCTTCCCGAAGAAGGCCGCGATCACGAGGTCGCCGCAGAGCCGCACCGTCTCCAACGCTCTCACCGACTCCTCGTGCAACCGGGCCTTCTCGCCAAGGTCGCCCTCATCACCCAGGGCCAGGAGGGCGGTACGCTTCTCTGCGGCGAGGCGGAGCTGACCGGCCAAGAACTGCCGAACGAGCGGGATCTGCTTCCCGGGCTTCCAGTCGAAGCTCGCGATCTGCTCGTGGGTGAGTCCCACCAGCGAGTCGCCGTGACGGAGGGCGTGGTCTAGGAAGGTGAAGGGATGGTCCTTGGCCAGTGTCGCGAGCCAAAGCGAGAGCTTGGACAGATCCACGGCGAACACGTTCTTGTCGACGCCGTAGAGGCAGCGGGCGGCCACTAGCCTGCGGGCGTGGAGGACCGGGTCCTCGTCGAGGGGAATCCTCGGCAGGGAAGCGTGGGCCTGCCAGGACGCCACGAGGGCGTCGCCCAGGAAGCGGCAGGCTTCCACGAGGAACGCTCCGGAGCCCATCGCCGGGTCGCAGACCTTCAGGTCGAGGATCTGCTCGGGGCGGGGGTTCTCGCCCAACGCCTTCAGGATCGGCTCTAGGGTCGTCCGGACGATCGGCTCGGTCAGCGAACGCGGCGTGTAGTGGGAGCCTGACCGGCGTCGTTCATCGGTAGGCTGCAAGAGGAGGCCGCCCTCCGGGAGCGGCTTCAGGGTGAAGGGCGAGATACGCTTGTGCAGAGCGGCAACGAGGGCGTCGATCGAGTCCGCTGTCTTGACGCCGTCGGCGGCCTTGCCCAAGAGCTTGCAGCCCGCCTCTTCGTCGAGACGCTTCAGGCGCTCGGCGGGCTTGGCGTCAAGAAGGTGTGCCAGGTCCACGACTACGTGGTCGGGCCGTACCGCGACCGACGGACCGGTGGCGACCTGAAGCTCGAAGCCCATCATGGCTTCGTAGACCGAGCCGATCTGCTCGACATCGAGGGCGCGGTAGCTGATGCGCTCACCGTCCAGCATGATCAGGTTCTCGAGGACGCGATAGATGACGCCGTCCGGGACGCGGGCCGGGTCTATGCGATTACCGCGGTCGAGAAGGTCGTTCCAGGGGCGGCTTTCGAGGAAGTCCCAGGTGTCCGGGTTGAACAGGCGGCCTTGGCGCGTAGGAAGGCGCAGGCCGCCGTGAGCGGCGCCATCGTGGATGAGGCGGAAGAGCGTCAAGAGCTGCGCCCAGGCGCCGTAGCGGCTGTCCATGGTGTCGGGGTAGCGGGCCTGGTCGTCCCGCAGGCGCTCGAACAGGCGGCCCAGCGAGTAGTGCTCCTGGTAGACGGGATCGCTGCTCAGGAGGCCGCGGTCCTCGGCGTACAGGACGAACACCAGGCGCAGCAGCGTGCCGAGGAGGCCGCCGTACACCTCCTGAGGCGCTTCGTTCAGGACCTCGCGCAGGAGTTCGCCTTTCGTGGCTTCGTTCGCGGCCTGGAAGCCGCTGAGTAGCTCGTAGAGTGCGGCGAGCACCTGGCCGGCGAGGCGGGTCGAAACCACGTTCTGGTACTTGCGGCTCTCGCGCAGGATCGCGGGGAGGCGCCGGTGAGTCTCGACCGGCCCAGGGAAAAGGCGTTCGGCCGAAAGGAGCATGTGGAGGGCTGAGACGATGGGGCGGCCCGGCACCTCGCACATTGCCGCAACCGGGAAGGTCAGGAAGCCGGTCGACTCACCCCGCGGGGCATAGACGAGCCGGATCTCGCGGCCGTTCGAGAGAATGCCGATCGGGACGCCGTTTTCGCGGAGAAGGCGCTCGAAGCGGAGCTGCGGGCTCGCATTCCAGCGACGCTCCTCCTGGCCCTCCGCCGCCTTGTCGAGGTCGAGGGTCCTCGGCTCGATGCGGACGAGCAGCATCCATGAGCCCGGGTTCTCGGGGTCGAGGACCGCATAGTTGGGGCGGAGCGTCTCGCCGTATTCCGGGAGCACTCTCTCCAGGACATCCGGCAGCTCGGGCCCGCCCGGGCCGCCGGCCAGATCGCGAGCCTCCCAGCCGAGGAACTCGCGCGTGAAGCGGGAGAAGTCGTCGAGGCTGGGAGGATCGTTCTCGCCGACCAGCTCGAGGAGCTTCTGCTGCTCGGGGACGATGTTCTTCTGCGGGAACGCCTGGGCGGCCACGAGGGCGGGGGCCGAGACGACCAGCCCCGTGGGCTGGAGGTAACCCAGCCATTCCTGGTGAGCGCGCCGCTCCAGCTCTTCGGGCCTCATCCGCTGACCGGCCACAGGTAGACGAGGCCCACAGGCTCGATCCGAGTGGCCTTCACGTCGTAGGTCTTGCGGATGCGGTTGGGCTCCTGTTTAAGCTCGTCCCGCAGAGCTTCCAAACGCCGCTGCCAGTGCCGGCGGTCGGCATCAATCTGGCGCCGTTCCTCGTCGTCGAACTCGAGCATGAGCTGCGGCTTCCCGTAGCGAGCCACGGTGTCCTCGATGCGCTTCCGCTGCGCCTCCAGGATCTCCGCCATTTCCCTGGCCTCCTTGTCGCCGCGTGCGGCGAGACGCTCGCGGGCGCGGGCGGCGAGAGCTGCCGCTCGTTCCTCGAGGTGAGGCTGGAGAGCCACCATGTCCTGAGGGACCGCGGCCAGCAGGCGCTTCTGGATGGCGTCCGGGATGACTGCCGACTGCGAGGCGCGCAGCGACTCTTGCAGCAGCTCGACGGCGCGGGCCTCGGCGTCGGCGCCATACGGCCTGAGGCCGTCGCGCCGCGAATCGGGCTCGGTCCAGCGTGCCGCCACCGCGACGACCTCATCATGAAGCCGGGCCGCGTGTTCGCCGTAGAGCGAGAGCCGGCCGAGGATAACTACGCGCGGGATGGGATCCTGGGTCTGGCCGACGCAGGCGCGAGAGAGATCGTCGAGAACGAAGCCCTGGGCCAGGAAGCGCCCCAGCAGACGCTGGACGACACGGTGTTCCAGATGGAGATGGACCACCTCGTTGTCAAGGGTGCCGGGATCCCTGAACACGATGGGCCGGGGCACAGTGTCTCTACGCCAGTCCCAAGGCTTCTGGTCACGGGGTCGCGGCGGACGGAGGGTGTCCATCGTCTCCGCCCAGGAGAGGTCGGCGCCGCGCCGCTTGTCGAGGGCCGGGAACGTCCAGCGCGTTCCAGCCTTGTCCGTGGGGGTGAGCGGCTCAGCCCCGAGCATCTCCAGGCCGCAGGAAAGCGTCTCTCGGAAGCTCTCCTCCTCCATGCCAAGGTTCTTCTTCGAGACACTGAGGAGATCGCGAAGCCGATCGATCTGCGCTTCCAGCTCCACGCGGCGTTCGCGGGCTTCCTCCAACTCTTCCTCGACGGTCTTGCGGTCGTTGGCTTCGGCCTCTGCAGCGTCGATGGCCCGGACCTGCGCCTCCGGATCGCTGATGCCGCCCCCCAAGAGCTGTTCGAGCCGCCGCTCCAGCACCGGCGATAGACTGCCGAGCTCCTTCTCGATCCTCTCCGTCTTGCGGACGAGGGCCTGGAGAACCCGGTCCTCCGGACGCTGCGTGAAGAAGAAGTAATGGCAGCGCACCTCAGGCGCGCGCTGTAGAACGCGATCGATCCGCCCGTTCCTCTGCTCCATTCGGCCTGGATTCCAGGGCACGTCGAAGTGAAAGAGGTCGGCGCAGTGGTTCTGGAGGTTGACGCCCTCGCGCGCGGCATCGGTGGCAATGAGGATGCGCAGGGGGTGCTTCGCTGGATTGGCGTTGAACGCTTGCTTGACCTCTTCGCGGCGGTCTTCACCCATGCCGCCATGGAACGTGCTGATTCTCTGGTCGGCGTGGTCGGTCCCGGCGAAGGCGGCGCGGAACTGTTGTTCGAGGTATCGCTTGGTGTCCGTGTACTCGGTGAAGATCAGCACGCGACGGTCGTTCCACCGACCACCGGGGCAGAGGTTGGTGCGGATCCATTCGACGAGCTTCGAGATGCGTGGGTCCGCCAAGCCCCGGGCAGCGTTCGCGATGGCGCTCATCTCGTCCCGGAGCTGACGCTCGCGGCCTGCATTGACGGCGGCCGTGGCCTCCGTCGCCGCCTGCATCTGGGCGTCCTCCTCGGCCTGGACCTGCTCTTCCGGCAGCGCGGCGCGGTCATCGTCGGCGCCTGGAGCCTCTTGCAGGAGGCTGAGATTGCGCGGCAGGGGCGCGGGCGCGGCCTTGGCGGCCCTCTCCACGGTTTTCCGGTGAACGTCGAGGGTGCGCCAGAAAGCTTCGATCGAGGAGAGGAGCCGCTTTTGCAGGGAGGTCGTGACGAGCGCAGCCGCGTTCTGGACGGACTTGCGCTCGTCCGCGAGGCGTTTGGCCCGTAGCTCAGCATACTGGCTGAGTAGCCTGGGAAGCTGTAGTTCCGGGGCATCGGCGGGGAGGCCGGAGATGTCCACCTGAACGACTCGCCGCACAGGGAATCCCTGAGCCAGGATTTCTCGCAGGTCCTTCTTGAGCCGGCGGACCATGATGTCCTGCAAGAGCTTCGCGCCCTTGACCGGGACGCCACGGCAGAACCGCTGAGGGTCCAGCAGCTCGAGGAGGGCCGCAAAGCTGTTCGAGTGGCCATTGTGGGGCGTCGCGGTCAGGAAGAGGCGGTGCTCGAAGTGCGGCGCAATCTCGCGTACGGCCTGGGTCAGCTTGGAGTCGATCGCATATTTCGCGCCGCTGGCGGGGGCGGCGTTGTGTGCCTCGTCGAGGATGAGCAGCGAGCCTGGGCAGAAGTCGCCCAGCCAGTCGCGGAGAGGCTCGGCGTACGCGGGGTCGCGGAGCAGGGCGTGGGAGAGGATGAACCGCGTGTGAGTGGTCCACGGGTTCACTCCGTATCCGCGCTCGCGGCGCTTCTCGAGGACAAAGTCGCGATCGAATACCTGGAACGTCAGGCCGAAGCGCTGCTCCATCTCGTCCTGCCACTGAAGCACTACGGACGGCGGAACGCAGACTACGATGCGCCGAACCTTCTGTCGAAGGAGCAGCTCGCGCACGATCAGGCCGGCTTCCACGGTCTTGCCGAGGCCCACATCGTCGGCGATGAACAGGTTCACGCGCGGAAGCAGCAGGGCCTTACGGAGAGGCTCCAGTTGGTAGGCCTTGACGTCGATCCCGGCGCGCCACGGGGCCTGGAAGAGTCGCGGGTCCGTGGCCGTCACGGTGTTCCAGCGCAAGGTGTTCAGGTAAGCGGAGAACAGCCGCGGCGGGTCGAACCCACGTTCTCCAACCTTCGCCCAGGCCCCTTCGTCGAGGACCTGCGCGTCCACCTCCTTCTCCCACAGCGCCTCGAGCGGCATGCCCTGGGCGTCGTCGTCCAGGCAGGAGAGGCGGACCAGTGTTTGATCGCCGGGACTGGGTGCGGGGACTACGTCCTCGACGAGGTACTGGCGGGAGCGGACGCGAACGACCTGGCCGGGCTGCGGCACGACCGGGACGATGGTACCCATGGCCTGAAGAAGAGTACATTCTACTCGCTCGGCCGGGCCCCATCGATTTCACCGGGCGCATAACGAGGAGAGATGTCCACCCAGCTTGAGTACCTCGACCATATCCTTCGGAGCCTTCGTGAGGCCAAGATGGCCTGGATCGCCGAGGAGATCGAAGCCGAGATCGCGGCCGGGCGAATGGTGGAGAAGGACGTCATCAAGGGCCAGCTCAGTCGCAAGGGGATCGAGGAGATCCAAGCCGAGATCACGGCCTGGCCCTTGATGGAACACGAAATCAAGGGCCAGCGCGGTCGGAAGGGGCTCTGGGTGGAGGAATTCACTGACAACGACCGGCTCGCCATCGCACTTCGCATCGTGCTGGAGCGGGCGCAGGTTGGACATGCTGTCTCGGTTGAGCTGACGGAGCGACTGAATCGACATCTTGGTGTCCAGAACATCGACTACGTCGACGTGGAGGGTGACCTCGTCGTGAGATTTCAACCGTTCTCACCGGCCATTGGGCAGGCGGTCGAGGAACTGGCGGGAGTCTTGCGCCGTGTCGCGAGCGAGTGTGCGCTCCATGGATCGGACGTGGATCGCCTATCGGCACGCCCTACTCCTGCCACGTGGGGCGGCGAATGAATGCGGCTCTGGCGGCAGCAATCTCCGACGCCGTCAACAAACTTGGCGCAGCTGGAGCCTCGCTCACGGCAGCCTCGCGCGCTTTCTCTCTCTATGAGGGCTTCGTATTCTCGTGCGTCGTCGAAGCCCTTGTGCGGATCGGTGCGCAATTCGAGGTTCGGGATCACGACGATAAGTCCTCGGACACCCTCGTGTTCAGGACGAAGCCGGGCCTGATCTACACGCCGGGCGTGCCGTACACGTTCGTGTTCGTGCGCATCCCGGCGAACAGGGAGTACGAGCTGCACAGCACGCTTCGAGCAGAGGGCCGTTCGAGGGTACTCCACGAGTTGGACGTCGCCCTGGTCGAACGCGGTGAAGCGGTTCGGTGCCGGCAGGCCGGAGTGTCACCTCGGCAGGCCAAAATCAAGCTGCTGGCGGAGTGCAAGTTCTACGGGCGTTCTCTTCCCCTGGAACTGGGTCGTGAGTTCCTTGGCCTGTCGTCGGAGTTCGGCCTGCGCGTCAAGACCATCGTGTCAAACGTCCGTAGCGACCAGGTCGGAAAGATGATCACGTCCCACAAGGGCACCGAGAACTTCGATGTGTCGCCCATGGACCCTGCCAGGGTGCGTAGGTTTATCGAGTGGCTGGCAAAGGAGCTTGAGCAGGTTCTATAGGTCGCGTCGCCCCGGCGCGGTGAGGGCTCCACGTGTTCGTCTGACCTGAAGCACTTTGCTCGTGGAAGCATGAGCTTCAGGCCTCGCGACCATTAAATGTCCCCTTTCACGAGCACCGGCCCCGGCCTTCTCGATGCGGGTAGCGCGGCTTGATCACCGCACCCAAGGCGATTAGCCTCCTCTCTGTTGACCAGGAGGGAGTTCCGGTCTCCGACGCCGCTGAGCTGGTGAAGGGGCGTGCGGACATCGAATTTGGGCTCATTGCTTCGAGCCTTCCGGCGGGTGCGCGCGGCAGGCAAGGGCGCCTGAGGTGGCGCCGCTTTCGCGGCCAGGGCCTTCAAGTGGTCTTCGATCTGGGTGTCGCAAGCCTTGATCTGGCGCTGGAACTCGTCGTAGAGCTCCAAGTTCTGCTTGAGGACGAACAGGTGCTCGGGGCGGTAGTTGCCGGTGAGGGCAGCGGCGATCTCAGCCTCGGAAGCCTGGCAGCGTCCATCGCGATGTTTGGCAAGATGCTGGGGGTCCGTCTGCCCGTTCACGATGTCGCGCAGAATCCGCTGGCCGGTAGCGCCGGTGATGTCGCTGATGACGACATGCAGTTGGACGTTCATCTGCACGAGCGCTTTCTGCATGCGGTTGATCGTGGTTGCCGCACTCTCGACGAGCGTCTCGCGGTGACGAACGTAGCTGCGTAAAGCCGCTATCTCAGCGACGGGTCGAAAGCTGCCCCTGAGCAGCCCGACGCTGTGCAGCTCCTGTAACCATTCGCAGTCGCTGACGTCGCTCTTTCGGCCCGGCACGTTCTTCACGTGCCGGGCATTCACCAGGAGAACCTCGAGACCGCGCGCCTCGAGGATCTCGTAGACCGGGATCCAGTAGACGCCTGTCGCTTCCATGGCCACGGTCTTGACCCCACAGGAGACCACCCAGTCCGCGAGCTGGTGCAGATCGCCGGTGAATGTCTTGAAGCACCGAACCGGTTCCGGATCGCGGTCCGTCGGCACGGCGACGTAGTGCATCTCGGATCCGCAATCGATCCCCGCCGCATTCGGATTTACCCGCTCCAGCAGTGGCCGCGAGCGGCGAGCCCCCTTCCCCGACGCCTTCTTGTGCTTCACCGAATCCTCCTTGATACTTCAAGAGCATCCGGGAACAGGGTTGCGTCACCTGAGACAATCTCCTGAACGGGATCACGCTTGCGCGTGTCACCAATGTACGTACCGCAACAACCCATGGACCACGCTTGCTAACGGGCTTTGCCGAGCACCAGTGGCGGGCCGGTCTCGGTTCCCGGATGCACCGGTATTCTGCCTTCGGTCGTCCGAGTTTCTCGCATGAACGGTCGCGACCCCGTCGCGTGCCCCGCTTGCTAGACTGCCGGTTTTCGGAGGGCCGGGGATGATCCGCCCCTACAAGGGCCGGTGGCCGAGGCTGGGCGAGCGCGTCTTCGTCGACGCGTCCGCCCAGGTCATCGGCGACGTGGAGCTGGGCGACCACGCGAGCGTCTGGATGAACGCGGTGGTGCGGGGGGACGTGAACGGCATCCGCATCGGCCGCGGCACCAACGTCCAGGACAACTGCGTGCTGCACGTGACCGCCGAGCACCGAACGGAGCTGGCCGAGGAGGTCACGGTCGGCCACTCTGTCACCCTCCACGGCTGCCGGATCGGCCCCCGCTGCCTCATCGGGATCGGCGCGATCGTCCTGACCGGGGCCGAGGTGGGGGAGGAGTCGGTGGTGGCCGCGGGCTCCCTGGTCCCGGAAGGGATGAAGGTCCCGCCCGGGAGCCTGGTGATGGGCGTCCCCGCCAAGGTGCG
>WNGL01002614.1_pt1 | contig 21771 bp, 53 predicted proteins | sample 5400591 | NCBI WGS metagenome assembly WNGL01 (sample SAMN13153377, study PRJNA577476) | soil metagenome | isolation source: 80 cm soil or saprolite under Garry oak tree replicate 1 | place: USA:California | collected 2016-06-15 | reverse complement strand
CGGGTGGTGTGGCGCTGCAGGCGGGTGCACGCTGCTACGTTTCACTTGCAGCGAAAAAACAGCAGTTTCGTCGAGGGTGGGAACTGGCTCCACAGGCGGCTTCGAGGCACTAGAAGAGAAGGGAAGGGATATAGGGGTCACCATGACCGATATGGGCTATAGGAAAGGGTTCGGACAAGGTGGGAGGCGGGTTTAGGGGGAAAAAGGCTCTCAGGAAAGGATGATGGACAAAGAAGCAACAAGGTGATACAATAGTGGGAAGGAGGTGCAAATGCACAAGAAGGAACAAACAAAGCAGGAAGGGGGAGCAGTGGTATTTCTCGTTATGTTCACTATTTGGCTCCTCCTGGTATTCTGGTTTACGTTGGGGGTGTACGGATGGATACATTAGGGAAGATGATTGCAGCCGGATATTTGATGCATCATTTGCCATTGGAGGAACCTATGGAATTGCTGACGGTTCAGGAGGTCGCTAAGATTTTTAGAGTGGATGATTCTACGGTGAGACGATGGATACAAGCCGGAACATTTCCGGCAGTAGAATTGCCACATAAGAGGAAGCGTACAGCGTATCGGATTAGGAGGAGTGACATTGAAAGGATTTTAGGGAATGAAAAAGGCTAACATCGTTTTTGCCTTGATTGTAACTATCTTTTTTGTTGCTGCTATTGTGGCATTTATCCATTTTGTAACCATGCATGGATGCTCTGTATGGGGTCCATCTTATGAAGAGTGGCAGAACGGACATAATGTCATTATACGTCGTTGTATTTGGTAGGTGAAAGATGAAAGAACTTAGATACGCATCGTCAAGCGTCTTTTTCATCGTCATTTTGTTTGGAGCCTACATTGCTTATCAGCATATTGCTCCATACATCCATTTTATCACCGTCGTTTTTGTTCTTACTTCACTTGCAGGCTTTGTAGTGCTGATGGGGAGTGTGAGCCTTAGTATTTGGAGGGCGTTTTCGGTGAGTGGCGAAGTTGAGAAGGCTAAGGGCAAGGTGAGAATACCTAGAAAGAAGGCGGAATGATTTGTATTCCTCAATGGTTGCTTGGTGTGAGCGATATCATGATTTTCGTTGGGGGTTTCATGATAGGAATATCCTATTATGTGCGCGAAAAAGAGCGTCAAAGAAAGAAGGCGGAATGATGCCTCAAAAGACATTAGTGGAAAGCCTGGATAGTTTAATTGAGAAGGTACACGACTTGCAAGCAGAGTTGTTACTATTCGACTTTAATTATCCTGAGTTTTCTCAAAAATATGGTTGGACTCAGTATGCTGTCAGTATCTTAAAACCTTCTACTGGGTGGTCTGATATTGTGAGACAATATAAAAGCTTGAAAGAGGAGGCAAAATGACAGAAATTTACATCATGCTTGGAATGGCCTGGTTTAGTGGTCTTTGTATCGGCGCAGCTCTTGGGCGTTGGTATACGCTCAATGAATGGCGCAAGAGTTTAGCGCGTAAATGTGAAAGGATAAAATAATGCCTTACATTACCTGTTCAGCATGTGGCGGCTCCGGCTCCAACAATCAGGGCAAAACGTGCCGTGTCTGTGGTGGAACCGGAACAATACTTGTCGGAAAGCGGAAAAATATTATGCAGGTACTTGCCAGTCAGCAGTCCTCAGCTTCTTTGTGCCCTTCGCGGGCGTAACGTTAACGGCCTCACTCAATTGTGTTTCGTAGGAGGTTTCGGGTGAGGCTTCTTCGGACTGTTCCATCACAGGAGGAGGCGTCTCTGTCTTGGTAGTCGCGTAGCTGGCTCCATCGATGGACGGAACACCGATCATAGAAGCAAAGGCATAACCAACACCGATCAAAAATGCCTGCTCCGAGAAGTCCTTCACTCCCTTGAGAGCAAGCGTCATATGTTCACAGGCTTTGACCAGTCCCGTATGATCGAGGTTCGGAACGATCTCACATAAGAGATGTCCAGTTGAGACGCCTACATTCCAACTATACGAGGATGCATCTTTGGCTTCTATCAATTCAGACGGATTCATGCGGACACCTCCTCATATGTTACTTCAAAAATATCGGGCTTACATGGATATCTTTCACCTTTTACACCTGTGATAATCCAGTCACCAGGAGTCACATTATGGAAACCTTCCAGGGTATCAATTCTATAGCCTGTATTAGAGTCAGATGTCATATAGACACCTTTAGGCCAGTGTGGACCATGCCAAGTTTTTTCATCTGGTAAAAACTGTTCAGCGTCAATAACAACTGGTTTCTTTCTATATTTACTCATGCTGGTTTCCTTTCTGCTCCTACCCAACTCTCATTAAATATTTTGTCGTCTACAATGACTACTTTACGGTTGCGTGGGTATGGTTGTCTGTTGTGTCGTATGGCAGGTGTCTTCTCAGTATTCAAACCGTGCTCATACATGAAGTCACCTATAAGCCGCTCGATAAATGCCATGTCACCATGCCACAGGGCAAATTGCGCGGAATCATCACTATCAAAATCCACATGCTGAGAACACTCAGCAATGGATATCTTTACATCATGCAATTTGCCGATAACTTCGGAAAGCGCCAAGGATAGGGGGGGATTGCTCACTTTTTTCTGGACTTCCTTAATTTGTTTGGCAACTTCTTGGGAGTATTTGTCCGTCTCTCTGCCTTCGTCGCTCGCTTGATTGGCCTGCCAAGCCAGTCCGTCTTTACTGCCATGTTATGCACCTCCTGTATAACTATACCACTTTACAACCTTGCCGTCAAATTCTGCACGTGCATGCGCGCACTCTTGCGCTATAATGCTTGTTCCGCTCTTGTTAACCGTCTTATACTCATGTGAGATTGCAGGCCCGTATTGCTTGCCGTCCTTTTCCCATGCCTTTTTCCAGGTTTCAAAAATGAAGGTTGTAGCATCCACATCAGGCAGGCAGGCTTTCCAACAATCAAGAGCCTCCTTATCAAACATAACCATGCTGACAGGAGGAACCGTGAAACTTTCAAGCAGTTTTGTCCAGGGATAAGTAGGACCTGGACACCTCGCTCGGCTCTGTGGGTCTAAGCTATAATGTCCTTTGATGTGAGATGGATTGATGGAAAACTTGTCTACTAGGAAATGCACCAACTTGAATGACGCGTCAATCTGAGCTTGAGGCATAGCTTGAGAATTGTCGGCTGTTTGATCGACATGCTCAATGCTAATAGTACAGGTGTTGAGATTTCCATATTTTGCATGAAGCCTATCCCAGTACGTGTCATGTCCACTCTCAAGGCAACAGTTACCCCCGGCTCCATCTTTCAAATGCACCAACTGAACTACTTCACCATCTAGGCCAACAATGAAGTGTACCGATTTATGACCACTCAAATCATTATGGAAAAAGGTAGCTACACTGTCAGCACTACACTTTCCATTGCACGCCGTCTTGTGTGGAACAATCGACAAGTCACTAGCAGGCACACCCACAAGCGCATCGGTGAATACCCATGCACCCGAGGCGATAAAATCATCACGAGCAGGCCCATATTCTACTCCCATATTAGGACACCTTTCCGTTTGCCGTTATCTTGGCTACAGTTGTAGCGGTTTCCGCTTCGATGTTTTTCGTGGCTACTTGCGTCGCTGTCAATTGATGCACGGCATTGTTGACAATTGGAATAAGAAAGGTGAGCAGCAATTGCCAGTCAACCACTTTTCCAGTTATCCAAGAGGCAACATACATCACCATGAAAAACACCATAAGCATTATAGTGAGAACTTTGTTGAATGTATCTTGTGAAATGTTCACGACTAGCCCCTACCTGTACTAAACCAGCGATAAAAGAACACAATACCAGCAACCGCCAGTACGAGAATGAGAATACTCCAAAGATTTCCCATTAGTTTCCTCCTTTCCTTTTACCTTTCTTCCCAAACCATCATATCGAACAACAAAGAGCTTGCGATAGGTGATTGTACATCTATTGCAAAATTCTGGCCTGGATTGAGATACAAACAATCGGGTGGCCCAAAGAACTGAAATTCATCATCAGAAATAAGGAACGTTCCAAGAAATACATTTGGTGCTGCAATAACTTGATCGACAAAACCTGTCACATGCATCACGCTACCAGTTGGCTTTGTTGTATCAGTAACATTGTGTGGAAATATCTTAGCTGCCACTGCAAAGTTGTTGTCAGTTCCATCAGTTCGCACAAATACATTGCCGGTTATTGTTTTGGGAGTGGCAGCAGGAAAGTCACTCACCTTCTCACGCGCTGAAAATATACGCGCTATCACTCCTGAATTTGCAGGATTAAATATGTTTAATCCTGAATGATTAGCAGGTGCAGCACTCATTGTTAGTACAAGTGCAGTGCTAAAACCTTTTTGTGGCGATGCGGTCCCTGCTGTCATTGGTCGGTTTAAATTCATTGGAAAAACTGAGATATCTATATTCTCATTCAATCCTACCATGTCAAAAGTAAGGTAGGATGAAGGATACAATAAGCCTGTTTGTATGCCAAGCGTAGGATTTACCAACACAACACCCTGGTAGCCTAGCCTCACCTCAAAAAAGTCTATGGTACCTGGGTATAACTTTTTGCGTACACCGCTTGGGCCCATTTGCACATCGCAATCCAGGCCACTTTCGTTACCAATGATTAAGCCTTTCAATCCCGTAAATGGAGTATTGAACGATGTTTTCGTACCATTGATGAGAGGTAAAGAGCCAAGCGGAAAACTCATTTCAGTATCACAAATCCTATGATAACTAAGATTAAGGCAAACAAAAATAACCCTGTCTTTTCTGCTGCTCCTGGTAGCCATTGCTCAACAGGTCCAAGTATCGCATCTTGAATTTGTGATGCAATACTATTCACAATATTTCCCCCTGTATTCTTCTGACTTTGTTGGAATGAAGCGTTAGCACAATCAGGTACAAAACCAGTAGCCACTTGCCCGGTACATTTGAAATAATCAGCACTCCCCTTTGTACCACAACATAAGCAAGCATCTTCAGGATGAGAGCAGGCCGTCTTTGGTGTTGCTGCCATTAAAGTACCGCTGCTTTCGCTCCGGTTTTAAGCACTCCATTGATCTGTTTTGTAAATGTCAAATAAGCACCTGCTCCAATGAGTGTTAAAGCCACTAAAAATAAAAGAGCTTTGTTGAGGAAGTCATTAAAGAAGGTAGTTCCAGCTACAGGAGGAGGTAGGATTGTTGTTGTGCCTGCTGGGTAGTTGATTGCAGTGGCAGGAGCACCCGCTAAATTCTGAAGGTATGGTATAGGATGTTGTACCCATCCTCCTGAGAGCGGTCCCCATATTCCGCCCCAAGGAGGATTGATACCCGTTTCCACAAGTCCCCAACGTGCTACTCCAACAGGTTGCCCTCGTTGTACGATTTGTCCTCCGCAATTTCCATTTGAGCAATTTTTAATGTTTCCATCAATGGCGATATGTTGGTAGTAAACTCTTGCCTTGCCTAACCCTGGTACATTGCACTGCTGAGTAACGACTCCATGACCCCAATAGTTTCCAGCTCCAACAAGTGGCCCAGTGCAGAGAGCTGTGATAGTTGTATCGCCTGAATACCCGATGTCAATTCCCCCTTCATCGTTACACTTTGGGTCAGCATGGCACCTATCGACATCCCACGTGATGTTATTCAGTTGTAGCCAGGGAAAATCACTTAATGCCATTGTTACCTCTTAATCGGCGGTCCTTTAATCAAAGGATTATTATGGATAATAGGACGTATCGGATATATACCAATTGGTTGAGGTGGCATCCTCTCAAGTGATCTGGCTTGTGCAGAAACTTCTACTCCATGTCTCACTGTTTGCATGTGTCCATTTTCATCGGTAGAATAGCGTTGAAATTGAAATGGTTTCCCTACTGGTTGAGGAGGCATCGTTCCCGTAGGCAATCCTCCACTATGCTTTGTAGAGGTGCTTTTTTGCGTAGTAGTGCCCGGCTTAGGCACACAATGCGTACCAAGATTAATCATGTTTGGCTCATTGCATTTGCATAAGCCTGATACCTTCCCTTTATGCATACCAGGAGGACATGTACCTACAGGTTGAGGAGGAGTCGTACCACCAGGAGGATTATTTGTACCTCCTGTAGCACCTGTACACGGCCCAAATGCGACAAGGTTTCCTGAGCTGTCAAAAACAGGACAGACACCGCCGGGCAAAACTGGCACTGTTCCGGTATTACCTCCCGGTACGGTCGGAAACTGATTAGCTCCTGCTCCTGATAAATCAGCAGGTGAACCGGCGCTACTACCCGAAGGAGTTACCCCACTGCTTTTATTTTTGTTGTACTCATACAAACCTATACCCGCTACAGCAACGAACAATCCTCCCACGGCAAACTTCCCCCATGTTGGCAGTTTATGCCACTCCTCCGCTATATCCCCAAATGCAGAACCGTGATACGTTACATTTCCTTCAGGCATTTGTGTTTGCTCCTCTCGTGAACACTGGCAAACTAAAGGCCCACTCACCAGCGCCTACGCTCACAATAGCTACAATAATCGCTGTATATGCGTAGCTCAATTCAGGCCCATTTAATATCCGCATGACATAGTTCCATCCAAGCCATAAGAGGATTGCTAGCAGCAACAGAAAAAATGCAGAAACAGCAACACGAAAGGCCCATGATAGAAGACCCATAAGAACCTCCTATGGAAACACAATATACGCGAGTGCTACCGACTTTAAAAAACCATCCCCTGTTAGCGCAATACAAGCGATAATCACTGCTGCCAAGAGCAAGGCAATTGTGAGGTAGCTATCAGGCCACGTATTCAGGTAGTGATGTATACGGACAAAAAGAGCTATCATTCTTGCAATGTTCCAAATGCAGCAGAAAGCGCGTGCATAAACGCGTAAAACTGACCATACGTATTAGGTACGGTTAGCTGTCTCTGCTGAACAAAACTCGCTTGAGCAGGGTTATTTAACCGATGCGACTGGTTAGGCGTTGTAGGCATAAACTGATTGTTCCAAGGCATAGCCAACTGCGTAAAATACGCATCACGTTTCTGCTTGAGATTTTGTGTGACCAGTTTGTTGTAAACGGCCGTAACCGTCATACCGCGCCAGTTGGTTTCATTCAACTGTGTTTGTATCTGGTAGTCTCTTGAGCCTTGCGTCTCATCGAATACGGTGTACGATGGATTCAGGTAAGCAGGAGGAGCGAGTGCTTTCTTGATGAATTTTGCAACAACCTTGTTGGTCATTTACTGCCTCACCTTCCCTGTAGCGTCTTAGATACATTAGAAATTCCCGTTGCTCCTGCTCCAAAGATTTGAGCAACACCCCCGGCATTCTTAAATGCGAGGTAAGCGAGAATGAGCAACCCTATGCCAACTGCTAGCGCGTGTAGAAGCGTCATGATTGTACCTCGTTTCTTGCTATGGCAGCATTAGCAAACATAACCGCTTGCTCCAAATGAGTAAGAGCTAGCGATAACTCTCTTGAGTCTGGACAAAGTTCTAGTAAGTTGTTGGCATACGTCAATGCCAAATTTCTTACTTGTTCATGACGTTTAAGTTGCTCCTCTGTTGATTTATGAAACCTAAAACGCCTTACTATTTCTTCCTTAGTGTTATAAGCCATAGAAACCTCCTATTTCATCGTAAGATAACCTTTGTAGTCGCTCCAATGAGTGAGCAGGACTCCGGTTATCAGAATGAGCGTGAAAATGATTGCAGCTTTCCCGGCATAACCAGCCAGTGCGAGCAATGCTAGTGCTGCAATTCCAAAGTAGAAAAAGTGCTTAATGTTTGGTATCAATTCAGGCATACAAACTACTCCTTACTGGCAACATTGATGCTTTGCTGCATTGAACTTGTACCCTTGCGGACAGTGTATACCACCTTTGCTGTCAACTTCCACAGGCAAACACTTTGCAGTATTTGAAGGTGTACTGCTCGCTGAAGGCATACCACCAATAGCCGACTGAAAGTCACCATACAAAGACTTAAACCAACTGCGTACCGTTTTAGACCTTCCTACTTCCAAGAGCACAAGGAGCAAGATTAAGCCTGTCACTGTCCATTGATCTTTGTTCATACAACAAAACCCCGAACAGTTGGCATCGGTCTAAGTGCATAGTTCCTACTCGCTGATTTTATATCAGTAGGAGGTCCCCCACTTGTGGCAGGTGTAGGACTTGTACCCCCCGATGGAAGCCGACCAGCTAGCACAAGATAGCCAACAGTTAGGCCAGTAAAGATGAGCAGTAAACCGATAATAGGTTTCATGGCTAGCCTGCTCTCGCACTTACGCCTTCCTCAAATGTCACATGATGAAGGACATAACCGACTCCAATAATGGCTACCACAATGATAGCCAACGTCATAGGCTTGACGCCAGCAAATTGCCCGGCATTGCTAGCACCTTGCGTTGCTTGTGCGGCCCCCACTCGCGGAATAGGCGTCCCCGCGATGTTACTTCCATAAAACGCCTGTTGAGGTACAGGTCCCCGTTCCTGAGTTTTTGCGTTCATCATTTGCGCAATAGTTAAACCGTTTCCAGGCATTAGGACACCTCCAAAGTATACCCATGCGAAGCACAACGCGCCTTCATGATATCCAGACGCTCAGGAGGAAACGGAGGAGTTAGGCCAAATTCTTCTCCTAGTTTTTCGTCATCAGGTGCTACATGGTACAATTCATCCTTTTTGAGAGAAACATGGATCACCTTTTCCTCCTCCTGTTTTTCCTCTTCTGGACTTTCCGCTTCTTCTTCTCTCTGTAAATCCTCGAACATATTTCCTCCTATTGTGTCGCTGCTCCAATTTGATACCACAATGCAGTGACGCTATTCCATATAAACTCATGGACTTCCAAGCCTGAAAGAATAACGGTTACTCCCCCCGCCACATTGCTTGTACCTGCTGCTGCCATAGTCCAGGTATTTGCTGCTGCACTCTCAACAAAAACTACAAGTCTTTGCCCATGTCTTGTGCCTACTGGAAGAATACCGCCCGTTCTTGCTGCTGCCGCTGTTAGCCGTACACTCCCCTGATTTCCATTGAGTGCAACGGTATCGGCGCCCGCGAGTGTTTGCAAGGCAGGAGGAGCACCCCCCATAAAGACCACACCAGCATTGAGGACTTCAACGGTCAAAACTGTGTCGCTTCCCATTTTTATCCTCCTATTGTACCCGAATCGGCATAAGTCGCTGAACAGCCACTTTAGGCGGAACTGTTGTGTTGACGGTGACAGCCGCACTGGTGTTCATTTGCAATTGAATAGCTGGTACGATATAGGAATTCAACACATCAGCAAGCGTCAAATCCTTACCAAGCAGGTCATAGAAAAACACACCAAGATCGAAGTCAAAGCCAACTTGTTCCACTTGCCTGTTGAGCGCTTCAATGGCACTCTCACGGAATTTTACTACGTCAGTATTATACGAGAGAATGAGCGCATCACTTCTATTAAGGTTTGTCGAGCCAATACCCCACGGAGTCGTTGACACCCACATGCCGAACAGCAAGCGGAGGATCACCCCGGCATCCTGGTTTTGTTTCCAGGTAAAGCCGTTCGTTCCGAAAGTCTGAGGACGTTCCTCTACCCATTGGTTCACGAAAGAAAAATCAGGGAAATCTGCCTCATTGATGACAGGCTCATACAGGTACTTAAAGATGTCCATTGAAGGAGCAGGAACAGTGACCGCATTAGCTCCGAAGTACGGCTGTGAAAGATCATCGGCAGCACTCTGAATAGTATACGTGCCCGCTGCAACCGAAACGGCTGTCGGAGTATAACTCACGGTCAACTGAGCATTTTCCGTGCTCATTGGAATGAGTCCAACATCACCACCAAGCGAGCGTATCTCTTGCGAGGTCGGAATGGCAATACCCCATGTCCAGGATGCATTGGTACCAGCTGCTGTCTGTCTGCCATTAAAGCGGAAAGCGGTATCTGTCGGGTTGATGGTTGATGGCAGTGATGCTTGACTTGCGGCGTCGTCCTGCTCCAGGCCACGTACCAGGCTATCAATAAAGTAGCCCATAATCCCACTTGCTTTATATACGGTCTGCTGAGCATTGCCCAACACAGTGATATCTTGCAAGGAATTGAACGGCCCCATGAGTGACGCTGTAGTAGCTCCAGCGAAAGCCATCGTACCAGTAGTAGAAATCAATCGAAGTTTGCGGAGGATACCGGATTTGATCAACTGTTGAGTGACCGCGTTGTTGATCGGTCCCCATGACACATTAGAATCTTGTTTGTAGAGTAACTTTGTTACTCCTTCTTCGCCCCATGCCATATTGGAAACTCCTTAAATGTTCGCAAGAACCCTTTTAAGAGCACCCAACACGCCCATGTCTGGAAGATACGCCGCTCCAAGTTTCAATAAGAGGATAAAAGCAACGACAGAAATGCCGTTGATTATCCATTCCCTAAGTTGCATGCTTTCTAACTCCTCAAAACTTTCATCAGGATAACAGAAAGCACCATCACAATGATATCCAGTGCTGCATTAATCATCCTGATATTTTCACGCACAAAACGCACTACAGTTTCCATTGAAGGGATTGACACCTTTACCGTGTGAGAATAAAGATAGGCCAGTTTTGCCCTAAGTTCCTCATTCTCAGTTTGCAGCTGAGAAACCACATTCTCATAATTGATGTCACTATCCAACGTATTTAACTCCTTTTCTTTGCACCAATTCAAGCATATGTGCTTGTTCCTGCTTAAATTTAAGCCTTTCTTTTAGAAATTGCTGTAACACCTGTTCAGGCACAACAATAGCCGTTTCAAATGCGTTCAGGATATTGAAGTTCACAATGGCTCCATTGCCGTCATTGCCTGGTCGCATTTGTATTGTCGCTATCTGTACTTGCTTCAGTTGCTCCTCCTCCGTCATGTCCCCATTGTATCCTTTCATAATTATCTGGCATGCCAAATGAACGCCGTGTTAACCAGTGATTTTGTGTTGCTGCCCTGCTCCTCCTCAATGTTGTATCCGCTTCCTGATGGAGCAGATAATCCGTATGGCCGCGCCTCAGATAAGCAGGCTTTACGATGTCCAACCAGCCTTCTCTCGACAAATCCTTATCAGGTATCTTGAATGGCCTATTTAATTCTCTTTCGTGCGCTTGTTGCTCGCTTGCGCTGTTCTCGTCTTGCATTTTCATGAGCTATTGCACTCGCTTGATTAGGCTTGTATCCTGCCTTAATCAATTCCTTTGTGTTTTGATTGACAACTGTTTTAGAGTGACCTTTTTTGAGTGGCATTTTAATCACCGAACCATGTCCAGGTCGGAGCCACGGTATACGTCAGTGTGATTGTTTGACCTACTGGCAACCGATAAGACTCTGTAGATAAACCTCCTGTGCTTACACCTCCAATGGAAACATTAGAAAGTGTACCTCCTGAAATGAATACCGTTACGTCATATCCTGTTGTATTTGTTAATGGTGTTGCACTAGCAGGCACACCCGGAGCAATATTTCCTCCTTTAGGATTGTGCCCTGGGTTATTTCTCACTTTTGTTTGTGTACCTACAATGGTTATAGTTTTACCGGCAGCTATATGATTATCATGAATATCATTATTCTGAGCACCTGTTTGCTCGACAATATTCTGAGTCACGGTATTATCATGGATGCTAGAATTGGTAGCTTTTATTTGTATGCTATCAGAAGTTGATGAAATATCATTGTCATGTACGCGAAATCCACTAGAACCTGCATCAAGTAGGATAGCGTTTGTTGCTCCAGACAAGATATTATCTGCAATGATTCCACCGTTTGCGCTAGTAGAAACAATATTATAATTGTTTACAGACTGTAAATTGCAATCCGCTATGATACCTGAGCCAGTCGTTTTAATGTCAGCAAAGCCGTTCCCATATCCGGCTACTCCAATTACTGAAAGCTTTTGACCAATTGATTGGATGCCATACACTCCATTGGTTTCATATTCCCCCCCAACAATTTGGTTTCTATCACCTCCAACAAACATACCATTTCCTGAATGATAATAGCAGTGACAATCAATGAATTTGTTTAATTGGCCTTCACAATCTATCCCTGTTGTGGTGACCGCTTCTGATATATCGCCTTCAGCAATGACACGGTGAAATTCAGAGTCCGCAACATTCCCGTGTATAAACAGATTCAGCGTGTGAGCCCCGGCGTTCATGCCATTAATAAGTAAATTAACATCATGAAAAAATACTTCTACAAGTGCGCCGCTAAATGGGCTGACAGAAATTCCTAGACCTCCAAATAACCCGACACGACATTGTTTAATTTCACCAAGATTAGATCGAAAAAGAATACCTGCACCTGTACTGGTTGTGTTATTTCGTCCTACAAACTGTAAACCTTGTATTAAATTGTTATTCACAACTTTTGTATTGCCTACAATGAGAGCATAAGCGGGGTCGGCAGAAGGGTCAATAAAAAATGATGCGGCGCCGCCACGTTCGCCATACCCAATAAGAGAGATGTTATCATTATCGATAATAAGACTCTGCGATATCCTATAGGCACCAAATGGCACAACTACGATTCCTCCTGCTGCAACTGAAGCAAACGCATTAGCCATAGCTGTATTATTTTGCGCAGCAGTATTTGATGGAGATAAACCAAAGTCACCAGCATTGACAGCTAGATTATTGACAATTTGCACTTGTAACGGATTAAGTGGCGAAGTCATAGCGTTCAATACCTCCAATGGATTAAGCGGCATGTAAAAACCTCTTTTCCTCCTCCAAATCTATCGGAGGCATCCATAGACCATTATCCATCGTCGCACTATCGTAATAAATATATTCATATTTGTCCAGGTTGGCTACTTCTTCCGGTGAGACATGTACCAAAGCAGCAGCGTCCTCGATATCTTCATCCCCCACCTGGAATAAAACAAATTTCTCAGCCTGCGTCTTAAATATCTTTGGGATACCCGAATACGTTTGCGAACCTGCTGAAGCACCAATTCTAAATACCCTTCCCTGTTTCCATACTTTTCTAATTCCTAGTGGCACCATTGAGGAGGTACAGAGTCCATCGGTTTCATCGAAAATCACATAGCGGTTTTTGAGCTTGATTATTTTGAGCAAACACTTCTCAAAGTTTTTCGAGTACACGTCGGGCTGTAGTACCTGGACCCAGTGATGTTCATTAAAGTGTTTGACTTTATGTGGCCTGTCTATGGTGCCAGGTTCCTGCTTTCCCCATAGCCGCGTCTTTGCCCATTCCGGCATTTCACCAAGCCAGAATGTTTTAGGGTCAATGATGACAACGGGCATTTTCATAGCAATGCGACGCGACAGAAACTTTTCAAATTCTGTTTTGCCGGAGCCTGTTTTGCCCATTATCATGAGTCGCTCACTTGGACGTATTTCTATTTTCATTAGGTGACTCTATTTGTAAGGTAGGTTCATACCAACGTTTTGTATTAATCCCCTTTGTATCTATGATAAGTGCCTTCTTATATGGATGCTCCATAAGCCACTTATCAGTAAGGTACTTACCTAGAATACTTTTACTATATGGCACTCTGCCACTTGAAAACCATCTTTCCATTAAAGCGACTCCAATAAAGGAATAATCAATGGCTCAATCTGTGCCTGGTAGCGTTCGGGGGGCAAGTCCCATTTGCCGACGACCAAGAGTATCTCTGTGCAGGAGTTCAGCAACTTTCTTAGCTTCTGTGCTTCTGTCATCGTCAGCAACATTTGTATCATCCCCAGGCCCATACCCGTCATTCCCCCCGACTCCTCCGTATCCGTTGCTATAAGCCGCGTCTGGATTAGGTCGAACAATTCCAATATTCTGGCCTGTATTATTTGCGCTTGCTGCTGCTCTGATGTCAACGATGTTTTCTTGTTGGTTGTTTGCACGTATCACCTCGGCTGTCATAAGCATCCTCGTACCAAGCGTCAACGCTGAAAGCAAAGAGGATGCAATGTCTATCGCGTCTTGACTGGCTTTTCCGGTCAATTCTACATGGCGAGCTATCACACTGAAAATAGGCGTAAGTATTGCGCTCACTTCCTGCTTAGTAGGAGCGCATGGTTTGAACGGGTCCGGAAACAAACGCTTGGAATAGAGTGCAAGCATACCGGCAACAGTGAGAGGTATAACGCTACTGATAAGATTTTCACTCTTGTCGATATGACTTTGCTGCTGTTTTGTTGGCTTGTCGTCGTCGTCGGTATCATCCTGGTCAAAATGTGAGAGGATTTTGTCTTTTAAGGAAGGAATAGGCATAGCCGGCATATCTTCAGCAGCAATGTCAATGCTGATATCATCGTCAGCCTTTTGCTTTGTGGCTTTCGCTTGCCTGTAGCGTTCTTTTCTGGCCCGGTTATAGTCACGCTGCTCTTGTGGTGTCCTACCCCGATATGTTTTCGGCAATTTTTTTAGCTTCCTTATATGATCTCTTTACAGCTTGGTAGAAGTCTTCAGGCATTGAAAACTCAAGAGCCACATCACCGACCATTAAAATAAGTGTAGTTGGTTCCACTCCCATAGCCCATACTTCCCCATGAGGTGCAGGAGTACCATCTAGACGTTTCAAGCGTTCTTGCGGCGTCAACTTCATTTCTTGATTTCTTCCTCTTTCTTCTCTTCCTTTACTGGCCTTCTCACTATCCTTCCTCCACGTTTTCGTACTGCTATAAACTTGATACCAGGCACTTCTATTTTAGGACTTTCAGGAGTCTTATCTTTCTCTTCTTCCTTTGGAAGCTCCTCTTGCTTCTTTGGAATGACATGCTCCAATATGGTATCAAGTTTGCCTTCAATTGGATTGAGTCTTTCATCAAGCCGTTTTTCTGTGACGTACTCATGCTCCTCTGTGTTTGGAGACTCCTCTTTGTGTTCTAGTGTACTCGACGGGGGGTTCTCCGGTGGTGAGGCTCCGGACCCCTGGTCGCCCTGGTCGGGTGCCATATACTTCCATCTCGCCCTCCTGTCCAAGTGTAGCATCTTGTATCCTCCTTTCACGCTCATAATGGTACTGTTCTCTATCCTCAGGATGAACAGTTGTAAATGGAGCAGGTATTTTAGTCAGTTTCTTGACTCTCATTTTCACGGTCACAAATGCAGCGACAGCTCCGTCAATTCTAATGAATACATCACCACGCTCGTTACCAATACGATCATAAAAACTGTCACCAATAGGGATAGAAGTATTAGCCGGACATTGTGTCACCTGAGAACGGATAAAGGTTGTGTCGTTATAGATGGAGGCGCCCGATGTGTCGAGCGTGCGAGGTCGGTCTAAGCCACTTGCCTGAATAACAGCAGAGTTATTCCCGATAACAGCAACAGAGACAATGGAATACTCTGCATACTCTGAGGAAGGTACAGGACATCTGATGATATAATCGCCAGGAGGACCGCCAACAGTCATGGCGGGTATAGAGGTATAATTATCGATATCAGTACACATAACGGGCATCCCCTATCTATACGGACATTCGCATAAATCGGGAGCCAATAAAAACGAGTTGGGATAGCTCTTATTGAGTCCCAACTCTACTACTAGTATACCATGAAGCCGCTTCTAGCGCAAGTCTAGCGGGTAAAAAGTCCGGCTTTTTTGGCTATTTCCGCTTCCTTCTTCACCTCAACCTTAGGAGCTGGAGCCGTGGGGATTGCATCGAACTGGGGAATGGGAGGAGCTTCAACCTTTGGAGCAGGAGGGTTCGATGGAATGGGAGCATGTTCCGGCTTCCTCAGTGAGTGCATAACCTCATCTGCAAGGCGTTGCATCTCTTGCCCTTCAGCAAGTGTAAGCTCGCGCTTCATCGCCATTTGGTGAAGTTCTTTCGCCCTAGCTGCAAGGCTCAAAAGAGCAGGAGCTGCCTGGATAGAAGTTGGCTTGTGCCTACTTTCCATCAATTCAGCAAGTTTCTTTTGCGCGGCCTGGTCGCTGATAGCTGCTGTCGTCCATCCTCCACTCTTGAGAGCATTGTACGCAAAACGTGCCGAAGCCTCAGGGGATCCGGGAAATGACATGGTTTGATCGCTGGTTGAGTTCCAAAGTCTGTAAGTGATCGTGATAGTGTTTGCCATGGTTGATGTATCCTTTCTTGAGTAAAAAGTGAGAGGTAGAAAATCCTACCTCTCTTAGTATACCACAAAACGCGGTGAAAAGCTACTGCTTTACTTCTATCTCAGTAAATTGATCTAAAACAATCGTTGTTCCGTTTGTGGCAGTGATACGAACTCTACGGTTGTCTTTGAGATATTGAAGCTTACTCACTACATTCTCACCAGGAGCAATGACATTTATCAAAATGTCACGAACCCTTAAGTCAATAACCCTTTTTATCATTCTGTCCTCCTCAAAAAACTATAAGAAGGATTGCTCCTCCCTTAATCCAACTAGCTAAAAATATAATCCCAGTCAATGCGGCGTGTGGTGTGCGCCGCGCCATCTTCATCGGTGTAAGAGAACTGACCAGCACTTTCCTCCGCCTGCTGGTGCAAGTCTATTGCAAGGGTTAAGGAAGCTGCTTTCTCAGGGAGCAAACGCTGAGACATGAAACCGTCACACTCTGCCATAATGACATGCATGGCAAGAGTAGAATTGTCCAAGAAAAACTTTTCACCTCCTGCAAAGATACGAGAAAACAACGCTGAAAAATCCGGGCGAGAAACCTGGTTCAATACTTGTGTCATTTCTTGGTTCATTTTATCCTCATGAAATTTGTGTGTGAGAACTTCTCACCTGGAATAATTATACTACAGTGGCCAGAAAAAGTCAATGCTTTTCGACATCAAAATCTGCTACTTGCAGTACGCTCACCATTGTAGTCACCAGTTCCATCGTCAAAATCAAAGTAAATTGCAATGTCAACTCCCTTGCCTGATTTTGTGATAGAAACATCCATCACATTATCAATCATGCGGAGCCAGTCGTCAGGAGTAAAACCTCCTGATGTTGACATCCATTTCTCTATGATATCCTCATAGTTAGGATTTGCAATCCAGGCCATAGCCTCTGATGAGGTCGGTAAACCGTGCTCTACGATATAGTCATATGCAGCAGTGACAAGCAAATCCTGAAAATCGCCTTGTGGGTCATTCAAGGCTTCATCTTTGGGCATGATTGTTGCTCCTTTCCAAATAACACCGTGTGTAGCAAATATAACTATCACAGGTACACAAGTTTTTTGCTGACACATGTATATGTAACTCTTGTGCATGTTGACGGTTGCATGTATACCATGTATATTTTTTGCCCAACACATCTACAGTCTGAAAATAGCAATTTGCTTTTGCTTTCATTTCTTTGGGACATCCCATGCAACAATAGTTACAGTATCGTACTTCACCATCAGGCAAGAGATTAACCGTGATATCTGTACCAGCTATTAAACCTTTATGTACTCTCTTGCCAAAATCATCCCTACGTACATTCATCTCATATGCCTCTTAATTTCCTGCTCAACACCTGCCACTCCAAAGCGTTTATCATCGACACGCTGAAAAGCAGCACTAATACTCTCATTCATTTCTGCTGTTCCTATGGCCTTATATCCCCGTTGCTCATTCTCATAATCCAGAATATGAGGAATTGCAAGAGCCGGGTCCTCTTCATTCGTCTGAATGTAGAACGCATCCTTAGAAACGAGCACCAATTCTATGCCGTAGTCTCTCACCATCTTATTCAAACTGTACACCTGATTAGCTGTAGCCCGGTTGACAATAGCTCTATTCCAGTCTGGATGCTCGTATTCCTCCCCTGCGTCAGTTGCAAATCTGCCTATCATGCTGTTTGGTATGAGTTTGGCTGTTGAGAGTGCGTTGTTACGGGCTATGCAATCATCGTATTGTGACAGTGTTTTTAGGTTGCTTCTATGCTGCCACATGTCTTTGGCCCACGTGTTCAGGTACTTGTCATGTTCTCTCCATACTATCCCTTCGTATATATCAAATTTGACTCCCATCTTCCTGGCAGCTTCTATCAAATCAATATGCGCCCATCCTTCCACACGATCAAGAGGACATGGAAAATCAGTCTTGGCAGCATAGGCGTTAGCATAATGCCAGAAAGCAACAGCATTAGGCCCGTAGTTTTGTGCTCTTACATATCCCCCATTGCCAAGTTGCACGCTGCCACTAGCACCCAGGAACTGAGCGTTTTTGTCATAGCCCTGGATGTACTTCCTGGTGATAGGCTCCTTGGATGTCCAGGCAATCCAGTTACAGCATTGTCTAGCTATGTCCTCAAATTGTTGTTTTTGCTCTTGTGGAAGGGGTTGTATGACTCGCTCTTGTATTCGATGGATTTCACGGAGCCTATCCAGCGCAACATATGACGGACTCCATACGATATCGGTTTGGTACTCTGCTTGAAGATAGTAGACAGTGCGTAGAAGGTCTTGAGGTTCTGGTACATGCCAAACTCCTTTGTTTTTTGCATGGGGTACTTTCCATTCTCTATGCTCAGGAAACATAATGTACCGTTTAAAAGCATTTTGTCTATGGCTGCTGATACTAGCGCCATATGGCCTGCCTTGTCTGATGCCTTGCTCAGGAACAAACGTATCATACAGCTGCTTATCCATTGCATCGAAATGTTCCTTTCTTATTTGTTGTGAAAACATGCAGCCCGGCATGACCCACAAGGTTGTGATTCTATTTGCCTCCATTGCAGCATGGATACTTTCCAGTGTAGGAGCATAGAGTGTCGTATCGGTAAGTTGGTCAAGTATTCCATAGTAGTCCCCCCGGTTCATCTGGTGCAGAACTGCATGTCTCATAGTGTTACCTATTCCTCCTGTTTTCAATTTCCTCTAATTGCTGCATATACTTCATGGCCTTTTTGTGTAGCCAGTAACTAAGCATATTTAGCAAAGCAACAACAACGCACCCAACAACTATAAGAATAGCGGTTATCATGTTACTCCTGTTCGGTATTACATTCACGACATACGAGTGTCAACTTGTAAAGCATATTATCAGAGCCGCAAACCCTACACTTAATGCGCTCCATTGCCTTCCTCTTATCTCTCTTGCGTCTTGGTGTACCAATGGTATTAATGTTTTCCGCGTGTTTACAGGACTCCAATTCCTTTATGAATACCTCTCGTGAGTATTCCAATACCCCATCATTCAACTTTGTTTTTAGGAATGTGTTATAGGCGAAATATCCCCCTGAATACATGGACGACAAAAACCGTGATGTAGCAGATTTAGAAACTCCTGCCTCATTTGCCACATACCATACTTGTGGCTGTATTGTTTTGCCTGTGCGTATCTCAGGATAGAGCTTTTCCAATGTGATGAGAAGTGCTCTATCAGCAAGAGACATTTTCATGTTGGTTTGTATTCTGCGTTCTCTCATCTCTCGTTTAATCCTTGCTTGTTTCCAGTCTGCTAGTTCTTGCTCCTCTTTCATCATGAAACTTCCTACGAGAAAGCAAAGCCGGGATATCCCCAACGAATACCCCGGCGGATTTGTGTTACTTGTTCTTGCTACTTTCTGATAGCAACTTTTTTGTGCCTTGTACTTTCATAAGAATGGCTCCATCAGTAGGATGTACTTCACGCTTGAGGATGTTCTTGATTTTCACCTCATAGACGCCTGCTAGTCCTTGCATACGTACCTTCTCACCTTTCAATGGTAGCCGTTCGGTAGACTCAAATCGTAAGTGTATTGTTTTCATTTATTCTTTCCTGATTTAAGCAGCTTAGGACGTTCCATATTGGTCATTCTATGGCTACCATCTTCTCCCTTGGTGAGTCTGTAGCGTGTTGGCTTGCTCCAAATGTACCAACCATCTTTTATGAGTTTGAATGCGAGGTGTTGGAGGAGTGATGCACTTGAGGATTTTATGACAATGAGATTGCCCTTTTCATCCTCCAATGTGGTGAGCAGCGCATTGTAGTAGTATCCTGCATGGTTGCGCTGGTCTTTGCCCTTGTACGGTCCATGATAGAGGATTGCGGCTCCCTGTACCTCGACTACTTCATTGACATACGAGTCAAACTTGCGGTAAGAGGTTCCGAGGTAGACGCTCAGTATCGGCTCTTTTTCCTCTTCCGGTATGTCGAGCTTCATGAGCTGCTCAATATGCAGCGGAATTTCACCGTTACGCATGCTTTCTATCACTGCGTCGGTACCAATGATAAGCTCGTCGCCTTCTTCCGGCTCGAACACGTCTAGCTGGTTGTTGTTGGTTGTGGCTACTGCCTGGTTTGTTTGTGTCATGTTTGTTTTGTCCTTTTCTATGTGTTTTGTTCGTACGTTTTGATACCATCTACAATTTCATGACGGATATTTTCCGTCACTTCTACAAGACGCTCTAAACTGACAGCGATATTGGCCCATACTTGCAAGACGAGGAGTTGAATTGTGTCGTCAGTTCCTTCGTATTCAAGTTTGATGGATTCCGCTTTTTCCTGCAATTCCCTAGCGTTCATCTTCGGTATCCCTTTCCATCATGTGAATATAGACGCCTGGTACCTGCTGCTCATAATTCGATGTGATTTTCGGTTTGTATCCTGGTTGCCCTGGTTGAGGTTCATCCCACAAAAACGTAAAGCCACATTCATGGCACTTGACCCACGTCCCCATCCTATTCAGACTCAACCTTACTTTTCCGCTCTTTTCCGCCACATGTTCAATGCTCTCAACATTGATGGAGCCACATCTGAGACAAATCATACTCGCAAATCCTCCCTTTTCACCATTGCCTTGAGCACCTTCGTATTGTCCTGTCCTTCCTCCTGGTACTCTGCCACCACATAATCCCCTACTTTGTGGTTTCTGTGGATGTTCTGCCACATGTTCATGGTACATCTCAATCGTGTTACCCCCACTACAACCTCAAAGCCTTGATTATTGAAGCGTCTAATCGGTCCTTCTACTTCTGGCACGTTACTTTGCCTCCAATTCTGCCAACATATCCCAGTTCACCTGGTCTAGCTGCCTTTTCAAGTATTCCAAGTCACTTGTAAACACTTCCTGCACAGTAGTGAGAGGAAATGACACATAGTCCCCTTCCATCGATGCCGCTTGTATCACCTGTAAGCGCCTTCTAAAAGAATCTACGTGCACCAACATATGACGCGCCATTGACTCTGCATGCCTTGCCTGTTCCCTGTTCATCGTGTTACTCCTTCCAAACTTTCAGCAACTCTTCTAAGGTGTTCGCAATACGATCAAGACGGTGCAAAATCTGCACGTCTAAAAACGGAACTGGCTTTTCCTCCTCCTTCACAGGTTCAATTTCTGGCAACTTTTCCGCCGGGTACTCAACTGGTTTAGCTCCATTCTCAAGTTCCCTCTTCCAAGTGCGTAAAGTCTGCTGTGTAATACCCGTCAACCTGGCTAGTGAGTAGATCGAAGCACCTGCTTTCAGTTGATCGAGTATATAGGCCCTATAGCCAGCGTCATGTCTTGGCATGGCCCAACTCCTTTCCGATAGACAATAAAAAACTTCCATCCCTACTTCGGGACGTTCCTACACATCCCGAAGCAGGTAGGAAGCTGCTTGAGCCGGCTGTCCAAGGCTCACTCTTAGTATAATCCATGAACATGTTCACTTCAACTGTGGACTTTTCCCCACTCACCTGTAGACAACTTGTGGATAACTTGTGGATAACTGTATAGCACCTTGCAAACTAACCCCCTTCGTTTCCCAATCCCCTGCGTCCGCCTGTATCCTCATTCTAGGTCATTTCCTATAGCCCATATCGGTCATGGTGACCCCTATATCCCTTCCCTTCTCTTCTAGTGCCTCGAAGCCGCCTGTGGAGCCAGTTCCCACCCTCGACGAAACTGCTGTTTTTTCGCTGCAAGTGAAACGTAGCAGCGTG
>WNGL01005783.1_pt1 | contig 21775 bp, 19 predicted proteins | sample 5400591 | NCBI WGS metagenome assembly WNGL01 (sample SAMN13153377, study PRJNA577476) | soil metagenome | isolation source: 80 cm soil or saprolite under Garry oak tree replicate 1 | place: USA:California | collected 2016-06-15 | reverse complement strand
AAAAACATGTTTTAGAGCACGCCAAAGTGGTGAGTGTCTGTTTCCGCCAGGGCACGGTGCTGCCTTTCCGGTTTGGAACCATTTTCGACAGCGATGATTGCCTGAGGCACGCGGTCCGCGCCAATCGGCGAGCTTTTGGGCTGAGTGTTGCGCATCTTAAGGGCAAATCCGAGATGCATGTGAAAGTCCTCGTTAGGGACGGCTCGCTAAGGCAGTTGCAGGACGTGAAGATTCCAGACACTGTCGGCGGCGAATATCTGGCTAAGCTGCGAGAGAAAGCCATGTGCGACCGGGAACGCCAGACCAAAGCCAAAGCGCTTTCGGTGCAAGTACATAGGCTGTTTAATCCGCTGGAGGAAGAAATCAGTTGTAAGCGGGTTGACACCGACGGAATGCTGATTGATATTGCCCACCTGATTGATTCCAAATCCATTGAAAAATATCAGAACCGCTATAGCAGCGCTGCCAAGCAGTTGAAGAACTGCGAGGTTTCGGTAAGCGGGCCTTGGCCGCCTTATCATTTCTTGCCCGGCAAGTTGCGGACTGTGGCGTAGAGGCTCCCGCTAAGGCAAAATCTTTTTGCTGGAAATTTTCTTTTCAGGAGCGAGCGCGGGTAACTGTCTGCGCCGCGAGCGCCGATACAGCCAGAGCTGCAAGAACCGCAATCCCGGAGCCGAGCCACAGCACTTGGCGAGCACGAGCGTTGGCGATTTCGATGTCCGCCAGAGGATAGGCCAGGCGGGCAGAGCCTCCGGAGACCGGCACGGCAACGTAGAGCACGGGAGTGCCGAAAGCGTTGCGTCTACGAGCGTCTACTCCGATCTCTCCCCGAAGTGCAGCCACAAATTCCGGCCGTCGCCCTTCATTTTCCAGGGAGGCAAGAGGAACTTCGGAGTCCGCTAGTGCCTTTCCGTTTGTATCAATAACCGTCGCCCGAGCGCCTGCGTGCAATCCTTCCTGGGATGCAATGTCAGCGATTTTGTGCTCGCGGTCGGTGTCCACACGGGCGGCGAACATGCGCGCCTTGGCGGTGAGGTCGCGCTGGATTTCCTCTCGTAGAACGTCTCGCCAATAACGGTGGACACCGTATCCGACGCCGACTGCAGTTGCGAGGATCATTGTGAGGAAAGACGCAAACAGTACGAGAAAGATGCTCAGCCAGCCTGTCCTGCGAGGAAACGCTTCGGGTTCATTTGCCATTGGTGGTCAGAGCCAGGGACAGCAGGGCCTTCTGTTCGACGTCATGAGCTTTGGCAGAACCTGTGGCTGGACTGGGGCTGGCCGAGCGCTTTACCGAAAGCACTGACCGATCCCCCGCGAGGTGGCGCAGCCGCGGCAGCATGTAATTCAGCGGGCCCATGTTTGCAGGCTCTTCTTGCACCCAGACAATTTCCCGGGCGCTGGGATGATGGGCAAACTCCGCAGCGAGCTCCGCCTCGGGAAAGGGATAGAGCTGCTCAACCAGAGTGATTGCGATATCTGCCGCCTGCTTCTTTTTTCTCTCAGCGCGCAATTCGTGTCCAATTTTCCCGCTGCAGAGCAGGATTCGGCGAGCATCGATGACTCCTTTGTCTGGGGAAACCCTCAGGAAGTTACCATTCGAAAACTCCTCAATGGAAGAAGCCGCATCCGGGTGGCGCAACATGCTCTTAGGAGTAAAGACAATCAACGGTTTGCGCCAAGCCCGCAGCGCCTGACGGCGGAGCAAATGAAAATATTGAGCGGCCGTCGAGGGCTGGCAGACCTGGATGTTGTCGGTGGCTGCCAGTTGGAGGAAGCGCTCAATCCGGGCGCTTGAATGTTCCGGTCCCTGGCCCTCGTATCCATGAGGCAAAAGGAGCACCAGACCGGAGAGGAGGTCCCACTTGGCCTCGCCGGCAACGATGAATTGATCGATGATCGCCTGCGCGACGTTGGCAAAGTCGCCAAATTGGGCTTCCCAGAGGACTAGGGTCTCGGGATAGTCGCGGCTGTAGCCGTATTCGAAGCCGAGGACACCCGCTTCAGATAATGTTGAGTTGTAGATCTGACATTGCGCCTGATTTTCTGATATGTGTTGCAGCGGGACATACTCCTGCTCGTTTTCAATATCGAGAAGGACCGAGTGCCGCTGATTGAAGGTGCCGCGACGGCTATCCTGGCCACTCATGCGGACGGGAAATCCGCCCTTCACCAGGCTGGCAAACGCAAGAGCCTCGGCCATGCCGTAGTCCACCGGTCGCTTTCCCGTGCCCATTTCCCCGCGTTGTTCCAGCAGCTTCTTGACTTTGGGATGAATGTGGAAATCTTCAGGATAGGTGGTGAGGTGTTCAGTGAGTTGAGTCAGCTCTTCTAGAGAGACCGCAGTTTCAACTTCGTACTGTGGTTTCCAGCGCCGGCCTTTGTACTTGTCCCAATAGTCTGGCAGCTGACGCATGCTGGGTTTTTTCTTTACGCTGCCGGCGCGCTTCTGCGCCGACTCCAGTTCCGCCTTGATTGCATCCGCGCGGGATTGAGCGTCCTCAATGCCAGAATCCTCCGCATAGATCTCCCAAAGGGGAGGGTGATCTTTGATTGCCTTGTAGATCAGCGGCTGGGTAATCGTGGGGTCATCCACTTCACTGTGACCGTGCCGGCGATAACCGATGAGATCGATGACAACATCGCTGCCGAATTGATAACGATAGTCAAGCGCGAGACGGCTAACGCGAACCACCGCGTCCACATCCTCGGCGTTGACATGGAAAATTGGAACGTCCTGGCGGCGAGCGACCTGTGCTGAGAAGCGAGAAGAGTGCAGCTCGCGTGGAATGGTGGTGAATCCGATGAGATTGTTGACGATCACGTGTACCGTCCCGCCTACGGTGAAACCAGGAATGTCGGCGAGATTGAGAGTTTCGGCGAAGACTCCTTGGCCAGCGAAAGCGCCGTCACCGTGAACGAGGAGCGGAAGGAACTGCCGGCTTCCCTTTGCGCCTTCGCGGTCCTGCTTGGCGCGAGTCCGGCCCACGGTTACGGGATCGACGGCCTCGAGATGGCTGGGATTTGAAACCAGGTGGATGTGAATCTTCGCACCGCTCCGAGTGATGTACTGCCCGGTTGCTCCCATGTGATATTTCACGTCGCCGCTGCCGAGTACGCTGCGCGGGTCCACGTCTTCGAATCCGGCGAACACTTCTTCTGGAGCGCGTTTCGCGATATGCACGATTACGTTCAGTCGCCCGCGATGGCTCATCCCTATTACCAGCTCGACGGCTCCGTATTGGCCAGCGCCTTCGAGGATTTCATCCACGAGTGGTATCAGCGCGGTGACGCCTTCCAGTGAAAACCGCTTTGTGCCGAGGTATCTCTGCTGCAGGACCAGTTCGAACAGGTCGGCGCGAATGAGTTGATCGAGAACATGGCCTTGGTCAACCGAAAGTGGCGGACCTTCTAATCGTTGCTGAATCCAGCGGCGGCGCTCGAGATCGGGAATGTGCATGAACTCAGCGCCAATCGTGCTGCAGTACACGCTGCGGGCGTCGTCTGCAATTTCTCCCTCAATCTGAAGGTCGGGATGCGGGGACGGCTGCAAAAACCCAAGTGGATCAAGGTCAGCTTCCAGATATCCCCATTGGCGAAAAGCGTCGAAGATGCGCTCGCGTTCGCCGGTTGGGCCTTCCATCAATGCTGTTCCGGCGGAGTTGCCGGTTTTGGGTTGTCGGGTCGGCATAAGGACATCTATAGGATAAAGGATGCGGGAGCGGGTTGGAGTGATTCGGAAGTGACTTTGGTACGAATTGCGCGTGGAACTTAGCGTTGAGCGAAAAAAAGCGGCGACCGGGAAATCCCCGATCGCCGTATGCATCCAGATCGAGCGAGTTCAATGACCACTGTGACTAAAGTCGAACGCGTCAAACAGATCGTCGATTGCTGGGCTGTTGAGCGGTACGTAGGGATCGCTCGCCGCTGTTAAAGGGTTGGGGTCGTTGTCGCGGCTGCGCCCAGTCAGCGGACCCAGGTTCCAGTTGCGCTCGATAAACTTTGTGAGCGAAACGTGGTCTGAATAGCTGTGATTGACGTGACCTCCAGCGGTGAACGGAGAGACGATAATCAGAGGAATACGGGTACCGTCGCCAAAGAAATCGAGTGGTTGAACGTAACCGGAGTCCCAGTAACCGCCGCCCTCGTCGAACGTGACGAAAATTGCCGTGTTCTTCCAGGTTCCAGGGCTTGACTGTACCGCGTCGATGACCTTCTTGGCGAAACCTTCGAAGATATCCAGTTTTGAAGAAGCGGGATGCCCATCAGTGGGCCAGCCGGGTTTGACGATGGAGACGGCAGGCAGTTGGCCGGCTTTGACATCAGAGTAGAAGTTGGACAGGTCCTGAATGTGGGCGGTGCGAAGGGAGGCGTCGGTCATGATTCGGGTTTCGTACTGGAAGGGATTGCAGATGTTGCAATAGGTGTCCAGAGCGCTACCTGGGCTGGTGACATCCACATTCCAGTCATCCCCGTAATACTTGAAGGAAACACCTTTATCTAGCAACGCGTCGCCAATGCTGCGTACCGAGGTTGGTGGAATGGTGAATGGTGACGAGGCGACGTTGACCAGCGAACCATCGGCATTGTTGCCGGGGTTGTAGTTGTTCAGCAGATAGTAGTGTCCAGCATCGCAGTTGGGGTTGATACCGATTGACTGCAGATAGCCGTTAACAACGGAAGCGCCAGGCTGGCCGGGAGTGCCGCAATCACTGTAGCTGCCGCCGCCTGATCCACCGGAACCGCCGTAACCGTCGGAGGTGTACCAATTGTTGGTGCCCGCTTGCGGATCCGGATTTTCGATTTCGTGTGAGGGCGGGACAAGAGGATTGCCACTGCCGTCGCTGTACCAAATGCCATCAGCGAAGCCGAACAGAATATGGTTCAGACCAGTACCGCCCTGTCCAGACTGGTGGAAATTGTCATTGAGCGTGTATTTGTCGGCGAGGAATTTCAAATACGGCGCGTCTCCCTTTTGAACGTTGTAGAACTCCATTGCGGTTGAACCTTCGCCAGTGGAAATGAAGCTGGTTGGTGGCGATGTTGAACCACTGGATCCATCACTTCCTGCGCCGATGGTGACTTCTACCCATGGGAACAGATCTGAGAGACAGCCGCTAGGATTTGTGGCGGTGGCATAACTCAGGTTGCAATCCAGTTGCTGCCACATCTGGTAAAAGCGGTGGACGGGGCTATTGGCATAGTCGTCGTATTTGACGCCGGGCGTAAGCTGGAATGCACCCGAGCCCAAGCTGTTGACGTTGGGAATGCGGGTGTCTATGACAACGTAAGGGTTCAATCCCGTGCCGCCGGTGGTCAGGAATTTGTAGTAGTTCTGGGGCAGCGCGAAGGGTTCGATTTGCTTTGCCTGAGCGATGCTGGAGAAGTACGGATCTTTGGCACCGCCTGCAACAACCGGCGGGATGTTGGTGTAGAGTGCCTTGCCGCTGGGGCTGAGCGAGTAAGTAGTGGTGTCCTGGGCGCTGTACTGAGACGAAAGCCAATAGTTCGGACCCGGCGTGCCGTCGGAATTCACAATGCCTTTTGATAGGAGATTGGATACGGTCTCCCCATGCTTGGGCACGTAGGTGGCGAAAACGTGGTCAAAGCTGCGGTTCTCGCCGAGTATTATGATCACATGTTGAACAGGAGATCCCGCGCTTTTCTTCGAGTTGTGAGAGCTTTGGGCGTTTAGGGAAAGTGGAATTACAGGGTTGAGAACGGTGGAGAAGAGTGCCGCCGCCAAGCCGGCATTTCTTACACCGGTTTGAACTACGTTTCGAAACTGCATTGAATCCTCCAGAGTTTTTTCCTCCCCTGGAGGTGCAGCTTACTCAGGCGTTGTGAACGTAGAATGAAACCCAGCTTGAAGGAAGATTAAATTCCTGAGTCTCTCATGGAGAGATACAGGAATCACTTGAGGAAAACTACGAGTAGTTTGCCGTCGGAGTGATATCCGCCACCGCTGGCATTCTTCGCTTCCTGGACCGGATTTGGCGGTAAGTAGTAAGTCATGCTCTTTGATTTTCCGGACTTTTCCAGGCTTTGGGCAATGTTCTCGCGCTCGCCATCTACCTCGGGATCAATTTTGTGAGTGAGTTTGCCGGTGCGAATGTCTTTTTCAAAACCAATGTCGTGGGTTCCGGCACCGACCCAAACGGTCTCTCCATTCCAGGTGAAGGGCGCCTTCCACAAGCGGAAGTGATGACGACTGGCAACGACGGCATAGGCCTGTGCCTGTTCGTAACCGAAATCCTGCATACGATCGAACAAGTAGAGATGACTCATCGGCATCTCTAAGTAATCTTTCTTTTCGTACGTGTTGAGGACCGCCTTGAGGCCAGCCTCTTTGCTGTCCACATCGGCAACGTGCCAGTCAGCGGCTTCGAGCGCCGCCTGGGCGCGCTCCTGGCTGCCGATAATGACAAAGTTCACCAGGTCCCCCAGATTTCCGGCGTGGTCATGCACTCGTCGCGGGAGTTCGTCAATGTGGCCACGCAGGTCGGCATCGAGGAGGACTGTCGGAAGCTTGAGGCCACCTGCGCTGTTCGCACTGGCTGTCGCTGTGGCAGCGCCGTTGCCGGCAACTGCTGCAGAGCTCTGCGAGTTTTTCGGGGACTCTCCGCCAAACTGGCCTTGCAGCCATACCTTGGCGGCCGAAGACAATTGACCCTTTACGTTCCGCGGTTGCGTGCTGGAGGAATTCTCAGCAGGTGTGATTTTCACTGAGACATTGAATGTGCAATCGGACTTCGTTGCCTGATTGATGCCAAGGAAAAGATGTCCGCCGGTCTCAACATGTAGTTCGTGACTTGTGCCCACGAGCGATGCGGCTCCATTTTCAGAAGTCTTCGCGATAAGGGCTCCCACGGGTGCACTGGCAAGCGGTAATTGATCAGACGAACCGGCAGCCGCTCCTTGGGGAGCGCAGGTGCTGTCGGATCCAGGCGCAGCCTGAGCCGTCAGCGACAGCCTATCGCTGGCGGAGAAATCGAGGTGCGTGTCGGTCCAAGGTTGCGACGCGGAGACCGTGAAGGAATGATCAGCAGGATCGGGAATGGGTTGAGAAACCGCGGCGAGGCTGCAAAAGAAGATTAAGAGCGGATAACGATGCATGGCACCCTCTTGTACTCCAAACTGAAGGTGTTGTCATTATGCCAAAAACTGCCAGCGCCTGGGAAAGGCCCGAACCGAGTCTTGATGAGATCGTGTCACAACGGTGCTTTCGCCCTTTCAGGGCTTGTCAAATTCCATTTCCCAGGGCTTGCGCCTGGGCCGTATTCTTCCGTCGCGTTGCGACTACAAATTGAAACAAGACCCCACTTTTCCCGTGGATATCGAGTCGTGACACATTCTCGTGGTATCAGACTCGCGACAAGCCATGCTTTATGGCCAGCGTTTAGCGCTGTCTTCCCAACCAGCTGCGCGGGCCGTGGGCTGCACCGCTGCAACTTGTGGCTGCGGGATACGGATCGGTTGCTGCGGGGCGGACGCAGAGGTAGCGAGAGTCGGCTTCGCGGTTGCGTTCTCGGAACCTAGGTCTTTGTCGTCAGAAAGCAGGGGAGCGGCGACGCGCAATGCTTCGACTTCCTTTTCCAGCCGAGCGAGTTCGAGTTCCTTTTGCCTCAGAACTTCGTAGACATTCTTCATACTTGGCACCTGTTTTGGAGAAGCGTTCGTGAAAAGCAATTGATCGAACTTTATGCAGCTACGAACAATTTGTCAAGAAATAAGCGTTGCGAGAGCCGCGCGAGAATTGAATTTGTTACCGCAATGAAGTTCATCGCAAATAATTGGTGTACTCTCTTTTTTGATGAGAGTTGGGGCAGCGGTCGGTCTCGTGTACTTAATCCTCGTTCTCGCGCCATGTTCCCGGGGTGCGCCGCAGGCTGTGGTTCCCGCTACTGAGGACTATTCGGGGATGTATTCCTTCCTGCGCGAAGGCGAATTCATTCAGATTACGATCGAAGAAAGAGGCAAAGTTAGCGGGTTCGTCTCTCGATTCGGGGACTCGGAAACCGATCGTGGCACATTCCTGGATCAATTCTTCAAGTCAGGGAAATTCGATACCAACAATCTCAGTTTTACTACCGAAAGCGTTCATGGAAGTTGGTTCACCTTTGACGGTGTCTTTGAACGTGGTCCGGGCAAGAGACCGGAAGATGAAGCCTACTATGTACTGCGCGGAACCCTGACCCGTTTCACGACCGATGCGGAGAAGAAAACCACATCACAGGTGAGGCGGGTGGAGTTCAGGTCTTTCCCGAGGGACCCGGCACCCTAACTGACTGGAATGCCACAAAGCCAAATGCAGGTAGCAGCAGAGGGGTCGCCCCTCGACCGCTGGCTTCTGAGATGGACCGACTGGGTTGCGCTGCTCATAGTAGCAGCGGGTTGCCTGTTGCGATTGTGGACTGCAGCGGGCACTTTTCTGAACCCTGATGAAGCGCTGCACTTCTCGGTTGCGAACCAAAGTTCTTTAGCGGCTGCGTACCGTGCCAGCCTTACCCTTGCTCATCCACCACTACTAATTCTGCTGCTTTACTTCTGGCGGGTCGTCGGGACCTCAGCATTCGTGCTTCGCCTGCCTTCAGTGATCGCGGGCACGGCGTTTTGCTGGATATTCTTCAAGTGGCTGAAGACGACGCTAGGAAGCGCGGTTGGCCTGACTGGCGTGATCTTCATGGCCCTGCTGCCGCCGCTGATTGCGCTCACCGCAGAGGTCCGACAGTATTCGTTGCTTTTACTTTTCGCAGCTTTGGCGGCCTATCTTCTCGAGCGAGCGCTGTCGGAGAATTCAGCGGGCTTAATGATAATTGCCTCGGCGAGCGCATGTTTGGCCGTGCTCTCGAACTACTCGGGATTGCTCTTTGCCGGCGCTCTTGGACTGTATTCCGGCCTGCGCTTGTTGTTGCAACGGTTTCCTGCTCGGATGATTGGAGCATGGGCGGCCGGGCAAGCGACAGAAGTCATTTTGATTGCGTTTCTGTATAGTGTGCAAATTTCAGCCTTGAAGAGCAGCTTCTTGGCTGAATGGGCGAGCGCGGATTGGCTGCGGCGTTCTTACTTTCATCCAGGGCACGACAACCTTGCTGCTTTCGTCTTGGGAAGGAGCTTCGCAGTATTCCAGTTTGTCTTCGGTCAACAAATTATCGGAGACATGGCGGCGCCGATGTTCCTGGCGGGAGTCGTACTCCTTCTGCGAAGAAAATCGCACTCATCGGGGTCGGCGCAACGGCTGTTTGGAATCTTTCTTCTATTGCCGTTTGCAATCAATTGTGGCCTGGCGATTGCCCGGCGCTATCCTTACGGCGGGACTCGCCACTCGGTATCTCTTGCAATGTTCGCGATTGCGGGAATTACCGTTTTTCTTGTCGAAATTTCGCGGCGCATTCCCGGTCTGGCTATTACGCCGGCGACTTTCATCGTCGTCTCATGCTATGCATTTGGATTTCATCACCAGCCGTATATGACGCGGGGGGACCAAAGCACGGTCCAAATGGATCAGGCACTGGAATTCATTCGAACCCAAATTCCCGCGGCCGATCCTATTTTTACGGACTACCAGGCAAGCCTGATGCTCGGATACCATCTTTGCCGACATCCGGCGCCGGGGGAAATTACAGACCCTGGATTCCATGAGTTCAGTTGCGCGGGGCATAGAGTCATTGCCACGTCTGGTCGAGTGTGGATGTTTACGGAGGAAACATTTCCCGAGAGCTGGGATGAACTGGTGGCGAAATATCGATTGAAGCCCGGCAGCAGCGTATGGGTGGTCCACATGGGATGGGGAAGCAGCGTCATTCCAAAACTACAGATCGCGCGGGAAGGTCTCAGGCTAGCACGGTCACAGTCGTTTGGGCGGAATATTTCGGTTTTCGAAATGACGGTACATTGAAGCGCCAGCAGAAATGCGAGAAAGCGATCGAAGATCGCTGCTTTCACTTTCCCGCCAATTTCATATATTTCTTAATTTGATCTTCGGTGACACGCCTAGCTGATGCTGGATCCTTGTAGAAAGCGCGATACCACTCGACGGTCCATGCAATGGCGTCAGAGAGGCGAAGAGCGGTCGTCCAATTGAGATGATTGCGTGCCTTCTCGGTGTTCAAACGGAGCGCGTGCGGTGTCGAGCTGGCGTTCCGCTTGCGCTGGAGAGTTGGTTTCCCGGCACCCCACAGCCGAATGAAATTCTCCGCTAATTCTTGCGTTGAAATTGTGTCTTCATGCGGCGGTGCGAAATTCCAAGGTCCAACGTAGGCACTTCCAGATTCATAAAGATGCTGTCCAAGCACTAAACATGCCCGGGTAGTTTCAAGTACGTGCTGGAAAGTGCTTGCGTGGGATTCATCGTGAATCACAACTTCGTTCCCCGATGCGATACCGAGCACAATTGCAGATATCAAACTGCCTTCACTCCAGTCCCCGCCGCCGATTGGGTCGGCAGCGCGGACGGTGGCGACAGAAGTTGTGCCGTCCTTGAAAAAAGTTCCCATGTACGCGGAAGCGGCCAGTTCGGCGCAAGCCTGGCTGGAGCTGTAGGCGTCATTGCCGCCAAGCGCATCCCCTTCGCGACAGCTTTCGACGTTCTGATAGCACGTGTCGCTGGTTACGATTACAATGGCGCGAACGGATTTGGTTAAGCGCGCTTCCTCGAGAATGTGGACCGTCCCCATCATATTGACGCCGAAAGTTTCGACCGGTTCCTGAGCGGAGTGGCGCGAGTGGTGGGCAGTGTGAATGACGATTTCGGGCTGAAATTCGGCGAACGCTGTGGCCAATGCATTCCGGTCGCGCAGGTCTCCGAATACGGAAGTTATTCCCCTGTCGAGCATGGTGGCGTCGAAAAAATTTGGGCGGGTAGAGGGAGGTGGCCCATATCCGCAGACTTGTGCTCCAAGCAATTTCAGCCACGCGACTAACCATCCGCCATGAAAGTCGGTGTGGCCGGTGACCAGCACTCGCTTTCTACGATAAAAGGTTGATAAAGAATCGGACATCAGCGTAGCCACAAAATGACAGCGACGGCAAGAGCGGTGACGAGGAGGCTGGCCACGGTATAGCCGTGTGCGGAAATCCAACTTTCCTGTTCATCCGTGGTGAACAGTTCCCGTATCGCAGCGGAGCTGGCGGGCAGCTTCTCGCAATCCAGACACAGGGTGCGTCCGAGCGAAACCGGAAAGCCACACGACTGACAAAGCTGCACTTTCGCATCCGGCAGCAGGGGAGTCTCGGGATTGCTCGCGGTAGGTGGCGATGCCGACGGCGTGGGCTGAGGAGCATGCCACAACGCCGGTTCGAAAGGTTTTTCAAGTCCAGGCTCCAGGATGCGGCTTTCTGCCTGTTCCGCCGCCTGGAGATGATCAAGCGCGGTGTTGACCATTTCCGCGAGCGGCGATAGGAACCGCGGATCAATGGCCCCGCCGCCTGGATGTTTTGTCGCAAGCTCGAAGAATCCGCAAACTTCGTGGTTCCTGATTATCGGAACCGCGAGAATAAGTGAGGTCTCATCTGCCGCAGAGCTAGCCGACTCCCTCGTCTCGATACACTTTCGAACGACTTCTCGACTGTGGTCTGCGGGACTGCCTGTTTCTGGAACTGACCTTCCACTGGAAGCGCAATATTTGAAAGTTACCCCGTCCTTAATCGCGATGGCGGTCCCAGTTGCGCCGGTGAGGAAGCGGGCGCGCTCCGCTAACAGATGCACTGATGCGCGGAATTCAAGGCTTGCGGTATGGATCAGAGATGGGAAGGCGGCGATAGGCGAAGCCTGGCTGGCGGCATCGCGATGTGGCAGGGATCCAGGGCTTGCTGTTCGGGATGTTGCGTTGCGGTCCATCGGCAATGAATCGGAGTGTCGCTCCCCCAAGCCTAAGTGTCAAGAAACAAAGGAGCTGTCGCTGCCCGAAGGTCACTGGATCGAGTCAGGAGCGGTTTCGGGGCGACAACCTTGTCACGTTTGAGTCCGAAACCGAGCACTCCCGAATCGGCACTGCCCCGAGATTACTAATGTTTGGCGTCATAACGGGTACAAAAGCCTCCCCTGGATATGTCCGATGTACCAGTCGTGTCCCAGCGCATGCAGATTTCAAAAGAGCGAACGCCCGGTTTAGGTTGGGGTCGCCAACCTCGGCCGGTAGCGAAGGTGCTTAGGACGCTTCGGTACGCGGTAGAGCAGTGTCCGGAAATGGTGTTCATTGTCGATTCTGCGGGAGAGTTCGAGTACGCGAACCACGCCTTTGAAACCGTAACAGGGTATTCAGCGCGGGAAGTTAGCGGACATAACTTGAGCCTGGTCATAGCTGACGTGACGCAGTTCGAAGCCTACCATCGGCTGCGAGAGGAAGCTCTACTGCGAGGGATCTATCGCGGTGCTCTGAGCGTGCGCTGCCGAAACGGGAGTGTCTGCGAGCTGGATGTTGCAATTACGGCGGTGCGAGACCGCACGTCGCGGAGCACCAGCCTTGTCTGCACTGCTCGAGATTTGGTGGCCCAGCGGGACCTCGTGGTTGAGACGAGCCACGCAAGGCGGGTAGACGCAATCGGCACGCTAGCCGGTGGTGTGGCGCATGACTTCAATAATCTGTTAATGGTCATCGGCGCATACGCGGAGCTGGTTCTGCTCGCGATGACCGCCGAAGATCCGTTGCGCGGTCATCTGCAACAAATCCTGGCGGCATCACGACGCGCCAGCGACTTGACGCGCCAGCTCCTGGTGGTCGGCCATCCTAACGTGCCGGGAATGCATTTGCTTTCAGTGAACTCGATCGTCGAGGAAACATGTGGCCTTATTCCGAAGCTTCTGCGAGAAGACATCGAGTTGGAAGTCATACTTGGTAGAGGTTTGGGCCAGATCAAGCCTGACTCCGGTCAGATCGAACAAGTACTGCTGAACCTGGCGGTAAATGCGCGAGATGCCATGCCGAAGGGAGGCAAGCTAAAAATTGAGACACGCGCTGTTCACTTGAAGCGCAGCAACGGAGACGCGGCAGTTCGATCTGGCGACTATGTTCTGCTCACGTTCACAGATTCAGGAGAGGGGATTGCCCCGGCGGAACTCTCCAGAATTTTTCAGCCGTTTTACACGACCAAGCCCCCAGGAAAGGGAACAGGACTGGGTCTCGCCATGGTTGAGTCTATTGTCAAAGAGAGTGGAGGCTTTATTCTCGTTGAAAGTAAGCTCGGCGAAGGCAGCATATTCAAACTCCACTTGCCAGTGTCCGGTCGCCCGAAAAAACAAGTTGTTAGCTCTCCCGCGAGGGAAACGCAAGCCGTTGGAGGCTCGGAAACGCTGCTTCTGGTCGAAGATGAAGATCCTCTACGTGAGGCCACGGCGGAGTTCCTTCGCTCGATTGGCTACAAAGTATCGTCCGCTCGCAATGGCGAAGAGGCACTCGAGAATCTCCGTGCTGGCAGCGGCAAATTCGATCTCCTGGTCAGTGACGTCGTAATGCCACACATGAGTGGCCCCAGGCTCGCAGAAATCACGGCGTCGCGGTGGCCCCAGGTGAAGATGCTCTTTCTGTCCGGGTACGGAGAGAGTGTAGTGCTGCAAAAAGGACTGCTAGATATGAATGAACATTTCCTGCAAAAGCCTTTCCCAATGCCGCTTCTGGCGGCGAAGATACGGGAAGTCCTTGGAGCACCGGTGGCCCTTCGCGCTGCCGCAGCCGCCGCAGCCGGATGATTCAGGCACTCCCGTATAATTGAATTCCAACATGGGTCCTTCAGTTTCGCGCGGGGATACCCGTGCTGATACCGAGCCTTTTCTGCTGCCGGTCAGTCGAACCCAGCGCGTCCGCTATGTTTCGTTGGGAGTGATTGTTCTGCTGTGGGCTGCGATTTATCTTTCCAGTATTTTTTCTCCTGCCCTTCTTGATGACGTGGATACGATCCATGCCGAAGCGGCCCGGGAAATGGTTGAGCGCGGCGACTGGGTCACTCTCTACACCGATGGAATTCGCTACTTGGAAAAGGCCCCGCTCATGTACTGGAGCGTGGCCGCCAGCTACGAGTTGTTTGGAGTAAAGGAGTGGAGTACGCGGTTGCCACTGATGCTCGGTGTTTTGGCGCTTCTTCTGGTCACCTATGAAATCGGCAGACGGGCTTACGGCGAGCGCGCGGGTCTTTACTCCTCTGTCGTTCTTGCCACATGTCTGGGCCCGTATATTTTTACAAGATTTCAGATTCCGGACATTATCGTCGGACTCTGGCTCGTCCTGAGCGCATTCTTCTTTCTTCTCTCGCTCGAACAGGAGCAGCCCTCGCGCTGGGTTTGTTGGGGATTCGCTGCCACGTGCGCCCTGAACGTACTGACCAAGAGCCTGATCGGGCTAGTGTTTCCGCTGGGCGCGGTTTTCTTGTACTTGCTCGCCACCGGAAACCTTCGGCATATTCTTAAGCTGCGGCTTGTTTCCAGCACCTTTGTTTTCCTTGCCATTGCGGCTCCGTGGCACATTTGGGCTGCGCTCCGCAATCCTGCTCAGGGAGCAGTGCTATTTCGTCAACGAACAGTTTCTCCGCTACATAGGGAAGCGTGTGCCCGCTGGGTATGACACTGTTCCACTGCTCATCTTCTGGGGACTGACGATCCTGTGGGTTGCCCCGTGGATGGTATTCCTGCCGCAAGGAATCAAACAGGTTCCGCTGTTCGGGCGTGGACTGCGGGACAAACTGAGTGCCAATCAACGCGCGAGTCTTTTTCTTTTCATCTGTGCCCTCGTGGTAGTCGGATTCTTCACGTTGTCCACGCGCCAGGAGTACTACACATTGCCCGCGATCCCCGCTATGGCGCTACTTTTGGGGGGGTGGCTTGGCAAGGAAAGCACATCGCCTGACCGCGACTCTCGAAGTGCGACAATTTCGTCGGTCGTGTTGTTCGCGATTGTAGTTTTGGGCTCGGTCGTCGGAATTGCCCTGCTGATTTCATCCAAACCTGCTGCGCCCGGGGCAGACCTGGCGGACCTTCTTCAAAAGAATCCTCAGGACTATGACCTCGCGCTCGGACACTTTCTTGACCTGACGCCCGAAGCCCTAGGCCTGTTTCGTCCGCAACTGATGGGCGCCGTGGCTGCGCTGTTCATCGGTGCGAGTGTCAATCTCTGGCTGCGTTACAAGCGCAAGCCAGACTACGGAAATATGGTATTGGCTGCGATGATGGTTGCTCTGTTAGCCTGCGTGCACTCGGCTTTTATCACCTTTTCCCCGATCCTTTCCTCAAAACAGCTCGCGGTGGCGATCCAGAAGCACTACCGACCTGGAGACGTCGTCGTGATCGACGGCCAATACCATCAGGCATCCAGCTTGAATTTTTATCTGCGCGCGCCCATTCGCGTGTTGCACGAACCGAGTGGAAACCTCTGGTATGGCTCGAAGTTTCCGGATGCGCCTCGTGTTTTTGAAACACCGGCATCATTCGCAGAGCTTTGGGCCAGTTCAAGCACAATCTTTCTTTGGACGGACCAAGATGCCCCGAGGGAACTCCGAGAGTTGCCTCATTACTTCCTGGTGCGGAGCGGCGGGAAGTCCATTTTCACAAACCGGGAATTGCGGCCGTGAGTGTGCTTTTCTGGCGAGTGCTACTTGCGATCTCAGCATTCGGCTGGGTTAGTTCATCGGTGTTTCTGGTCCTACTTTTGATCGCTGCGGTACGTTTCAAGAGAGGATCCCGCGAGGCACAGTGTTCAGTGCTCAATGTGCCGCCTGATGAGCTTCCACCTGTCACGATCTTTAAACCCGTCCATGGCATGGAAGAGCGGTTGGAACAAAACCTGGAAAGCTTTTTTCTGCAGGACTATCCAGATTTCGAGATCCTTATCGGCGCGCGCAATGCCGATGATCCCGCTGTCTCCCTTGCCGAAAAGCTGCGGCGCCGTTATCCAGGCGTGAAAAGTCGCGTAGTTATCTCCGGCCCGCCGCAGTGGCCGAATGCGAAAGTATTTACTCTCGACAAAATGTTTCCGCTTTCAAAAAACGACTTCTTCGTGATTTCTGACAGCGATGTGCGAGTGGGACGAGATTTCCTGCGAAATGTGATTCCGCCACTGTTCGAACCCAAGCTCGGGCTGGTCTCGTGCCTATATCGCGGAGACCCTGACTCAGACTTCTGGTCTTTGCTCGAGGCTTTGGGAATGTCAGTAGAAATGCCCTCAGGTGTGGTGATGGCAGACCTGCTGGAGGGTATCCGTTTTGCGCTCGGCCCCGCGGTCGCGTTACGGCGCGACGCTTTGGAAGCCATAGGGGGAATCGGTGCGACCGCCGGCTACTACTCCGACGATTATGTACTTGGCAACATGATTTGGAAGAAAGGGTACAAGGTCGTGTTCTCGCATTACTTCATTTATCACGTTCTCACTCCGCGCCCCTTTCTCCGCACGCTGGGCGACCAGTTGCGCTGGATGAAGAGCACTCGTCACTCGCGCCGTTGGGGTCATATCGGAACCGGGCTGACGTTTGCGATGCCGTTCGGGTTGCTGGGACTTGGCGCCGCGGCCGCGCTTGGAGAGGTTCGGTTCGGGCTCGCCTTGTTTGGGAGTGCGTTCTTGAACCGCGTCGTTCAGTCCGTCGTAGTGGGGTGGGGAGTGCTCAAAGACCCGCGAGCACTGCGTCTTTGCTGGCTTTATCCTTTACGCGACTTGCAGGGGTTCGCAGTTTGGGTCGCGAGTTTTCTGAGCCACAACTTCTATTGGCGTGGAGAGCGATATCGGTTCACGCATGAAGGAAAGATTGTCGCGAGGGACAGAACTCAGGAAGAAGTACGTGTCGCTTGAAAGAGTCCACCGTTCTGGCGGGGAGGGTAGTAGAGCTTCCACTGGAATGATTTCACAGTTTGCTTAACTTCCCTTTTCTTAACTCGAAAAGTTCGCCGCGCCATACAACCGTGTTTCCGGCGAGTCCTGCCACCCAGATTCCAAACGCCACAAAATCGCGCAAGGGAAGGCACCACAGCGAACGGAGTACTTCTTTGTCCTGCAACACGAGTCTTCCGACTACGACGGCCGTCGCGATTCGCGACAGGAGCGCGGCCGCCAAAAGTTCCCAGGACCAAGTCGCTCCCCGAGTCACTAGTACAGTGAGCGCCGCCCATGGCAGCGTGAAGGTTAGCAACAGACCCGCGTAACCTGCCGGCCTGGAGGCCCGGATGGTCCTTGCCCAGCGCAACTGGTGGGCAAAGAATCCGGGGAAGTCGTAAGTGGGCAAGAATGTTTCGACGATGGATTCGGATAGCTCCACTTTCAGATTCCTTTCGGCGATGCGCCGTCCCAATTCATAGTCGTCGGCCAGATAGTCAACAATGGATTCAAATCCGCCGACGGCTTCCAGGTCACTCTTGCGGAGCGCGAGTGTGGATCCCAATCCAAAACGCAACCCGCCTTCGAGTTGCCGCGCCACCAGAACTCCGGCGGCAAAGTCGGTGCTGAGTCCTAACGACTCGAGTCTCGATGGAAGAGTCCCTGCTCGAACTCCGCGATAAAGACATGTGACTAGCCCGATGTTAGGTCGCTGTAACTCAGTAATGACGGTGCGCAGATATTCTGGCTGCACTCGTATGTCGCTGTCGTTAACCAGCAGAAACCCGTGTTTTGCGAGTTTCGCCATCTGCGCAAGAGCGCTTACCTTTCCGTTTGCGCCCAGGGCCTTTTCGCAGTGCAACAAGCGGATATCGTGATTGGGAAATTCATGCACCAGTCTTTCAACCACTGCAACTGCCGGATCGTTCGGATTATTAATCCCAAATAGAATCTCGGATTGTCCGTAGTGCAAGAGGCAATGGGAGCGGAGACACTCGTACATCTCGGGATCGGTGCCCTTGAGCGGTTTCAGGATAGAAACCGGCGGGAGGCCATTCGCCTCAGGGTTGGTTGGAGTTCGCCGCAGGAGAAACCTTGTCGCTGACCAAATAGACAAAGCGCAGTAACCCGTGCTCAACGCGGTTCCAAGCGCAACAACTCCTGAGAAGAGTTGATTCATCAGAGTGTCTTTTCTACAGGAATAAGAGGAGAAAGCAAAATCGGAACGGAGCCACGGGGCGTAACGCCAACTATGTTAAGTTTCAATTCCTACATAACAAACTCGCCCGACCAGGTAGTCAGATGCGGATTCGCCTGTTTCCAAGGGAACTACTTCTACGGAATAACTCTGATTGTGCGGCCTAAGAACCAGGTTCTTGCCTGCTAGTTCCACATACCGGACGATACACGTGCCTTTCCGGCGCACTGCATACATGTTGAGTTCGCCCCTGCGGTATGGCTGCAGTGAGTCGTAGTGACGGTCAATCAAGACAGTCGCCCCTGGGAGAAGGCGCGGATACATGCTCATTCCGTCGTCGGCCGCTACTTTGACGGCTACGAACCGCTCCCATCCGCTCCGTTTGCTGTGCAGCTCCGGTCGCAGCTTGCGTAGGAAGCTTCGCTTGAATTTCTGGATCTCCTGCACGTTCATGCTCATTACCAGCGGCTGGGTGGCGGCAATAGCGCGTTCGACAACGAAAATGTTTTCGAATCCATCCTCACTAGGCGGTGGAATACTGGCGCGCTTGTTGATTTCGGCGGGGTCGAGCAGATCGAGGACCGAAAGATGCTGCACGCTCAACACCCGGTCCATCCCTTCCAGGCTCAGACTTCGCTTACGGTTCAGGAAATTGGAGATGTGAGCTTGCTTGAATCCAGTTTGCTCGGCCAGCCTTAACCCGGTCAGGCCGCCTTCATCGATCCGCTCCCAAATCGTTTTTCGCAAGTTCTCTTGCAGGCTCTTGAATTTCATGGGGCGAGTATACACCCGGCCTATAGCAAGATGCTATTTATAAGTTAGCTTCAATCAGCTAAGAACTAACCTTGGCCTGGCCAGGCGGCGAAGGCTAGAGAAAGTTTTGCGACGATTTCCACAAATGGAATGATGCGGTGATTTTATAACAGGTGGCTATTTGCCATGGAACTACAACATCTACAAGGAAATGCAATTTTACTTGACCGCGAAAAACGCTCGGCTATACGATCAATATTCCGACACCACAGCTCGCTTTCGAGGGGAGAAAGAAGGGCTCATGCCGCCAGTCTCAGGGGAGGGTGAGGAGGTTGGATTCGCCGAGTTTCGCCGCAAAATCCGCGGCGCAGAGGTGCTCTCTGCCGCGATGGAGCGCCTGCTGAGTCAAATTCAATTCAACGGCAGAGTCAGCGTCATCATCCAGAATGGCCGAGTGTTGAAGTCCGGCTATGAAGAGGGTTACTTCCGGCATCACCCCGCTACTTGAGGGCGGGCGTAACCAGATCCCCTAACTAAATAGCCCAAACAGGTTTTCGTAAGAGAAACGTGCCCTGTAACCGGGAAACCGGTACAGGGCTTTTTGTTTGTTTGATCTTTTCGCTTGGAGGCGAACTATGGAACCAATCGATAACAATTCGATTCATCTGGAACTCAAGTATTGCGAGCGCTGTGGTGGACTCTGGCTACGCATCACGGGCTCTGATTTGATCTTTTGCTCGCCTTGCGCGGTGGTAATGGCGGGACTCGCGCCTAATTCTCGCTTCTTGACCCGCGGTACGGGAAAACTTCGGACCCATCAACGTTCAATCCAAGCCGCTTTCTGGAGTGAAGGAGGCAACGCATGAGTCTCCAACCCGATCCTGCAGATGGCTTTGTGCCTGTCAGAGAACTTGCCGATGCAACGGGACAAGTTCTTGCTGATTTTGTTGACACCACGGTCCGAAATCCGGAACTCTGGCTGTACCGTGAGCGCACCGTCGCCTTGCTGAGGCGGTATTTGCGGATTTCGATCGAAGTCGGACGGCTGCCTTCGTTGCTGGGCCGGGAATTGTTTCGCTCCAAAGTTACTTCTTACCGAATGTCGAGTTTCGAAGACGCTGTGATCTTTGTGTATGACGTCGAACCCGCAGTGGACCAGTTGGATGGTTTCTCCAAGGAAATCCTGGCCGCTGTGGTTTTTCAGGACTGCACGCAGGATGAAGCTGCAGAGCTCCTTGGCTGCGCGAGAAGGACCATCTGCCGCGAATTCCCTCAGGCAGTGGACCGGATCACGGAGCTCTTTCTAGAAGGCGGCTTGCTGAATCGGCTGCCGCAACTTGCTGTGGAAAAAACTTGTCAAGGGGGTGAAAGCGCCCTTATTGGGCTAACTTTGGCACAATATCCTTTTCAAAATGCTATTCTGAAAATAGAGGGACAAGAAAATAGAGGGACAAAAAGAGCGCGCCTTGCGGTGCGCTCTTTCTGTTTCGGGGTGACCATGCCAAAGCGCGCTAGCACCGCAGCGACGTTCGCAGTCGATCTGCCATCGTTGCGTCGCGAGGTCACTGAGTTGGTCGCAAAGAACGCGGTTCCCATGGTGCAGCAAGCGATCGAGTCGGTGACCGAGGAAGACCAGTATCAGGCTATCAAATATGTTTTCGAGATGATCGGACTCTATCCGGCGGCGACACAGGACGAATCTCCGTTGCAGGAGTCGCTGGCCAGGACGCTGCTCGAGCGGCTTGGGTTGCCCGAAATCGCGATGCAGGAGCAAGTTGAGCACGCCGAGAAAATACTCACAGATCGCGATCCCTTAGAATAAGTGAGCCGGCGGCGGAAAAGGCTCTTGCGGCAAGCGCTGCAACGTCAGACGAGAGTTCTGACGTCCAAGCAAGCGGCGTCGTCCGAAGCAGCTTGTATCAAAGGAGACCGAGGAACTTGGGGATCGATATCACGTGGATTACGGCGCGGCTTGCCCTGGGCGGTGGAATTTGGACGTCCGAGAACATGGCGGAAGTCGCACGCGCGGGAATTACTGACATCATTGATATGCAGATCGAGTTCGACGACACTCCGTTGGCCGAGGTTTATGGGATCAACGTTCTGTGGAACGCGACTGATGACGATTTTCAACCGAAGCCACCAGAACTGTTTCAGCGCGGGGTGGATTTTGTGGAGCGCGCGCTGGAGTCGGAAAATGGAAGAGTGTTCATCCACTGCGCCGCTGGAGTGCATCGCGCCGCAATGATGACCTTGGCGGTGCTATGTTCCCAAGGCTGGGATCTGGGAGATGCCATGCGGACGATCTCGTTACGGCGCCCAGTGGTGGATTTCGCCGAGGTATATGTTGAAAGTGTTGAGAAATTCTTGGAAGAGCACGTAAGGGCAGGGAACTAGTAAGACCGTCCACCCGGAGGAAGAATCATGTCGCACTCAGGCCGCCCAACATGGCGGCTTTTTTGTTGGGCGCTGTGTTTGGTGCTTGTCGCACACCGAGCCAGTTCGCAAACGCCGCAACTCACGACTGTCAGTGACACCGTGTATCGGGCAGATGGTTCTCCGGCAGCAGGCATCTTACTAATCTCGTGGCCAGCATTCACCGCCGCGGGGGGTGCGACCGTTGCTGCCGGAAGCAAGAGTGTGGCCCTGGGGGCAAACGGAAGCTTGAATGTACAGCTCTCCCCCAACGTGGGAGCGGCACCGTCCGGCACGGTTTACACCGTGACTTACCAGCTGACCGACGGCACAGTGAAAACGGAGAGCTGGTCGGTTGGTACAGCCTCTCCAGAGACGGTGAGCGCGGTGCGGACTCTCGTCGGTACTTCACCTCCTTTAGGACAGATCGCTACTCAACAATACGTGAATGCTGCACTCGCGAATGTCGTTCACTTGAACGGAGCGGAAACGATTACAGGCGCGAAACAGTTCACCGTACCGCCGGTACTTCCCACGCCATCGCAGTCGGGACAGGCAGTGAACAAGGCATATGTGGATGCTTCCGTGGCAAACGTGGGCAGCGGAAATTTTGTCGCCA
>WNGL01010882.1_pt1 | contig 21777 bp, 16 predicted proteins | sample 5400591 | NCBI WGS metagenome assembly WNGL01 (sample SAMN13153377, study PRJNA577476) | soil metagenome | isolation source: 80 cm soil or saprolite under Garry oak tree replicate 1 | place: USA:California | collected 2016-06-15 | reverse complement strand
GGCCAGAGGTATCCTCGCCAGACCTTCACCGCCGATCCCGCCAAGTTCCTCACGAGTGCACCTCTGGCCGTGCTCGTTAATCGCGGCACCTACGGCGCAGCGGAGTTGACCGCCGACGCCATTGTGGGCGCAAAGCGCGGCGATGTAGTCGGCGAGCGGACCTTCGGCGAAGGCTCGGTGCAAAAGACCATCGAACTCCCCGACGGCTCCGCACTCCTCCTAACAGTGGCGAAATACCAAGGCCCTGACGGCAAAAAGATTCAGGACGAAGCCGTGGCTCCAAACATTCAAGTCGGCCAGGCCACCGACGACGGCGACGACGAAACACCCCCAGCCAAAGGCGACGAGCCCCTGAACAAAGCCCTTCAGTTGCTCAAGGCCAAAACCAGCTAACTGTCACCGGCAATCCCGTTGTCGCTCTCGGAATTCCCGCCACTGCACAGCCTTGCAATGCTTGGTTCACAGTGTAGTGTCCATCACTTCAACCACACCGCGACCATGCTAGCCTGAAGCCTAGGCATCCCCGTTCGGCACGTCTGAGGAATGCCGAAGAGGCTCAAAGCCGTGGCTGCCCCCCCAAACCGCTCCCTGGAACCAAGCGGCCTTGGCCGGACTCATCGGCTCAAGCCTCAGCCAGTCCCCGTCTTGCGACGCCGCAAAGTCGCCGGCAAATTTGCACTTGGCGCTCTGCTCTTTCTCTCCGTAGTTACAGGCTCCCTGGCCGGACTCACCCTCGTATTCTCCGTTGACCTGCCCCAGATCAACGACCTTGAGCGCTACCGCCCCTCCACCACCACCGACCTCTATGACCGCAAGGGCCGCATTATTGGCTCCTTCGCGCTCGAGCGCCGCGTCGTAGTCAACTACAGCGACTTCGCTCCCGTCCTGCGCCAAGCCGTCCTCTCCATTGAAGACAAGAATTTCGAATCCCATTGGGGCATCAATGTCCTCCGCATCGCTGGCGCGCTCTGGCACGACCTCCGCGCCAAGGGACGTGCCCAGGGTGCCTCCACGCTCACCATGCAGCTTGCGCGCAATCTCTTTCTCTCCGCCGATCGCACCGCCGCCCGCAAGGCCCAGGAAGCCTACCTCGCCATCCAAATCGAGCGCGCCTTCACCAAGCAGCAGATCTTCACCCTCTACGGAAATCAGATTTACCTCGGCAGCGGAATGTACGGTTTCGAAGCTGCGTCACAGTACTACTTCAGCAAACACGCCAAAGACCTCTCGCTAACCGAAGCCGCTCTTCTCGCCGGACTGCCCAAAGGCCCTGTCGCCTACTCGCCCATCATGAATCCAGAGAAAGCCCTCCGCCGCCGCAACCTCGTACTCAGCGAAATGGAGTCCGACGGCGTCATCACTCACCAACAGGCCGAACAAGCCCGACTCTCACCGCTGGGACTCCACATCAATCAGCCCGAGATGTCCGTCGCTCCATGGTTTCAAGAGGAGGTCCGTCGCGATCTTGAAAGGCGCTTCGGCACCGAGCAAGTTCACGAAGCTGGCCTGCACGTAGACACCACTCTCGATCTCGATCTGCAAAAAGCCGCCAACAAGGCGGTAGCCGATGGCCTCGCCGCCTACGAGCGCCGTCACGGATGGAAAGCCAAACTCGAAAACGTCCTCGCCAGCGGCAACACGATTGAAGACTACAAGCACGCCGACTGGGCCTTGGCCACTCACCCCGGCGACTACATCCACGCCGTCGTCACTCGCGCACTGCCGCTTGAGATTCACGCGAACATCGGCTCAAGCGAAATCGTCCTTCTACCCGAAGACTGGGCCTGGACCGGCCAGCGCTTAGGCGACGCACTCGTCAAGCCCGGTGACGTCATCTACGTCCACCTCGCAGACAAACTCGAAGGTGGGCTCCGCCGCGCTTCACTCGAGCAGGACTCAGGCGCGCAAGGCGCAGTCTTTGCCATGGACAACACCACCGGCGATGTCCTCGCCATGGTTGGCGGCCGCGACTACGCGCTCTCCGTCTTCAACCGCTCCACTCAGGCGGAACGGCAGACCGGATCCAGCTTTAAGCCATACGTCTACACCACCGCGATTGATGAAGGCGCGAGGCCCGACGACATCATCGTCGACGCGCCAGTTAGTTTCGGTAGCTACACACCCCACAACTACGAGAACGACTACAAGGGCGCAATGACGCTGACCAACGCCTTCGCGGAGTCGCGCAACATCCCCGCAGTCAAGCTCGCCGCGCGCGTCGGCATTCGCAAAGTCATCGATATGGCCCACCGCTTCGGCGTCTCCTCCAACATTCCCGCTTACCTGCCCATCGCTCTCGGCGCCGCCGAAATCACGCTCCAGGAACAGGTAACCTCCTACTCAGTCTTTCCCAACGACGGCATCCGCGTCAGCCCCCGGATGATTCGCAAGGTGTCCAACGCCGACGGAATCACACTGTGGGAAGAAGCACCCGCCGTCGACGAAATCATCAGCCAGAAAACCGCGCGCACCATGATGACACTCCTGCGCACAGTCACCCGCTCAGGCACCGGAGCCGCTGCCGCCCAACTCAATCATCCTGTCGGTGGCAAGACAGGAACCACTAGCGACTTCACCGACGCCTGGTTCCTCGGATTCTCACCATCGGTTACATGCGGCGTATGGGTAGGCTTCGACAGCCGCGAATCGTTAGGCGAAAAGGAAACCGGCGCCCGCGCCGCCCTCCCCATCTGGATGGAAATCATGCGCGTCGCCATCGCCGGCAAAGACGACGAACAGTTCCTCGGCGAAGAAGACGAATCGCCGTTGCAACAAGCCTCCGCGACCGCCCCCACTAAGCCCGGAACCCCACCCGGGCCACATATCCAACCCCAACCAATCAATCAAACCGTCAAACCCGCAGTAAGACCAATTCAATCAAGTTCAACTCGGCCAACTTCGCCTCAATAACATGAACCCGCACCCTGGCCACAAATCTTTCCAACTGTAACAGTGAACGATTTCTGACCGCCGAATAGGTCCATTTATTTAAGAAGTGTCATCCTGAGCGGAGCGAAAGTAGAGCTTCGAGTCAAACGCCAGAGACTAGGGACACCCATTTAAAACTAGGATTCAAACGCGAATCAAACAATCAATTTCAGACTGCAGGATTCACCTGAATGCCTTTCGGCGTAATCATCCTCGGCCTCGGCGCGATGGGCAGTGCAGCCGCGCACCATCTTGCCCAGCGGGACAAGAGAGTCTTGCAATCGAGCAGTTCACTTCGCCACACAATCTAGGTTCCTCGCATGGCCGGGTGCCCATCCTTTCGCGGCTCTTTGCGAGAGGGTGGAAGACCACGCCCCCCAAGGGCCTTCAGACCCGGAGAGGCCGTCCCAGGCCCTTGAGTCAATCCTTCACTCCTCGCACAAAACCATCGCCCTTTTTGAAACCCCACCTCAAATCCCAACCCGCCCCACCACCGAAATTACGCCGCATACGACGCAAATTTCCACAAAATTCCCCCTCCAACAAAAATCTGCTGCCCTTGTCTCCCATTTTGCAGATTATTTATCCGGTTTCATTACACTGAAATCAGGTTGAACTCCGGCCGACCTTTTCTGAGGCCAGGGAAGACCCCTCCTAAATTCTCAGTTTTCCATAGGGAATTTGCAGACTAATTCAACCATCTGGAAGTGGAAGCGCTCGCCAGCGTCCAGCCGCCAAGCGGAAATACCGCTTTGCCCGTGCCACATCCTTGAAGATCTGCGCCTTCAGCACCTCCGGTGAAGGCCAGGCAATCTCACCGCGCAGCCGCGTTAGAAACTCCAGCTTCAGCGGGGTACCCTCCGTGAGATCAACGGGCTCGAAGTTGAGAATGTGCGTCTCAACCCCAAACCCCACTCCCTCGAACGTAGGGCGGTTGCCCACATTCGTCACCGCTTCAAAGCACCGCTCCCCAACCGTAAGGCGTGTCACATAGACACCAAACGCCGGCAGCAGCCCGTCATAAGCCGCCAGATTCATCGTAGGCACCAAAAGCCGCGTGCCAACCCCGCGTCCACGCGCCGGCGTCGAATGCACCGCAAAAACTCGCCCCAGCATCCAACGCGCCCGCCGCACATCCCCCGCGGCGATCAGCCCGCGAACTGCCGAACTGGAAACCTCCATGCCATGCACCCGCACCGGCGGATGCACCTCGAGGCCAAATCCAAATTCCGCACCAAACTCCCGCAGCTCATTCACTCCAGCCTTCGCGCCATGCCCAAAGCGAAAACTGCCGCCCTCATGCATGCCGCGCACACACAGAGCTCCCGCCAGGATGTCGCGAACAAAATCCCGTGCGGAAACCTGGGATAACTGCGCACCAAACGGCAGCACCAGCACCGCATCGACGCCCGTAGTAGCCAGCAGCCTCAACCGCTCCGGCAAAAACGTCAGCAGCTTCGGCGCCTCGTTCGGATACAAAAACTGCGCCGGATGAGGATCGAATGTAATCGCAATCGACCGAAATCCCCTCGTGCTTGCCTCCGCGGCCGCGGCCGACAGAATCTGCCGATGCCCGAGATGCACTCCGTCAAAGTTGCCAATCGTAGCCACGCAAGGCCCAAAACCCACCGGTACTTCAGCAATGGATCGGAAGATAGGAATCGTGGCGTTCGGGTTTTCGCTCATAGGTTTCCCGTCCCCAATTCGACAGGAAAACTCAACCCGTCATACGCCATCGCCACACCCACGGGGAGCCCACGATTCGTCTCCTCATGGCCCAATTCATGCGCAATGTGCGTCAGCCAGGTCTGGTGCGCACCGATGCGCCGCGCCCAACTCACCGCCTGGTCCACAGTCGCGTGGCTCGGGTGCGGCTTGTACCGCAGCGCCGAAAGGATGACCGTATCCAGCCCCTCCAGCAATGCAAAGCTCGATTCTGGAATTGCACTTACATCCGTCAGATAAGCCGTCCGCCCAAATCGAAACCCGGCAATTTCCAACTCCCCGTGCAGCACTGGCACGCGGATGAACTCGACACCAAGAACGATAGTCCGATCGCCAAGCGGCTCAATGTGAACGCGGGGGCGATTCGGATACGTAGCCTTCGGCGAAAACGTGTAGTCGTAAATGCGCCGCAGAGTCTCGGCCGTAGCCTCCGAAGCATAAAGCGGAATCTGTCCGCCCTCGCGAAACACATTGAAGCTCAACGGCCGCAAATCATCCAGACCAAAGATATGATCGGCATGTCCGTGGGTATAGAGAACAGCATCCACGCGCGTCAGACCGTTGCGCAGAGCCTGCTCGCGAAAGTCCGGCCCAGTGTCGATGACGACCACGCGCTCGCGCTCGCTTTCTTGCCAGCGCAGCAGAACCGAAGGCCTCAACCGCCGGTTCCGAGGGTCCGCCGAAGTGCACACAGCACAGCCGCACCCCAGCGTGGGGACGCCCATCGAGGTTCCAGTCCCGAGAAATGTAAGCTGACCTTCCATCAAGCACACCTTCGTTCACGATCAGGCACGCACTGCGGAATCCCTGACCTCGCTCGATATCTTCATGTCTTCTGATCTGCCTCGCCCCTGCCTCTGCCGCGCGCCCTGATCCCTGACCCCTACTTCTTCGGAGGCGGCGCTTGCACGCCCTGCATGGAAATCATGTTCGTCAGTTCGTTGAACGCCATGCGAACCTCGAACAGCACCGTCTGCATGGTGCGGTCTTCGAGTTGGCTGAGATTGCCCTTTGTCTTCTCCGCCAGCACTCCCAGCAGATCGATGCTCTGCTTCGCTCCCAGAATGTCCACCCGGGGCCGCTGCCCCTCCGGAGCCGCCGCTCCCATCTGCATCATCGCGGAAAGATAAAGTTGCTGCACCAGGTGCTCGAAACCAACCGGGGGCTGCGCGCCCATCGCCGGATTCTGCGCCCTGACCAGGTCTTCCAACCGCTGAGCTGAAGCTTCATATGCGGACTCCTGCAGACGGCTCTCCTCTGCCGTCGGCGTGGGCGGCATCTCCGGCTCCGCACCGTCTTCTACTCCAGCAGCCACGCCAGGATCAGCCGCAACCGCCTTCGGCTCGCTCTCCGTCGTCACCAGTCGCGGTCCTGCGTGAGGCTCGGTAGGCGCGGGCTCCGGCTCGGGCGCGGTTGTTTGAGCGTTTTCCTGCTCTTCGTCCTTTTTGTACTTGCGGCGATCAATCACTTCGAATTTCGGCGTATCACTCATAATTTCGTCCAATTCCAATCATAGTGTGGGCAGAGTAGCCAGTATCCGGGCAGTTCCCGTAGCCTTCCCAACGCTGTAAGTCAAAGGCCGATCGCGCAACTCAGCTTCCCCGCTAATCATGCCCAAAGCGAACTTCCGGTTCCCCCCGCTTAGCGCCAGTTCAGCTGCGCTCCGGATCTGCCCCGCCTTAACTCCTTCAAGCGTCAGCTCCACTCCGGCCTCGGGTAGCGGCCCATCCAGTTCCAACTGCCGCAAGTGCCGATGCACATTGCCGCGCGACCGAATGCGCTCCACGATTTCCTGTCCCAGGTAGCAGCCCTTGCTGAAATGCAGGCCCCGCATCTGCGACGTCTCCTGTGCCAGGTCTCGCTCCACAATATCAACGCCGTACGCGGGAATCCCCTCAGCTATCCGAAACCCTTCGACTGCCGCGGACCCAACCGGGCTAGCGCCCGCAGTTGAAAGCCCGCGCCAGATCCAGCTCAGTCCCGTTGACGGGGCCCAAAGCTCGTAGTGCGGAGCTAGTACGCCATATCCCCGCAAAATCAGCAAATCCAGCCCGTTCCACTCAACCCGCGTAGACGTCAGCGGCTCCGCCAGCGTAGGAAGCCCCATCCGTCCCAACACTGCATCCGCCACAGGCCCCGTCAACCCTATCGCTGTTTCTGTAGCCGGATCGTGCGCCACCAGTTCAACATCATCCATGATGATGAAGTGATTCAAATGAGCCATCAGCCGCTCGTACTGTCCGGAGTCGATCTCTAGAGTCAGTGTGTCCCCTTCACACCACACCATCAGGTCGCCCTGAATCCGTCCTTGCGCATTCAGCACCATGTTCCAGGCGCCGGAATTCGCAGCCAAATCCTTCACGGTGTTCGTCACCATCCCGCTCAACCAGCGGAAGCGATCTTCGCCATGCACAGCCACTCGCCGCATCCAACCAAGATCATGGGCCGCGGCTCCCTTGGCTTGCGCCGCTATTTCCTCCGCTGGCGCGTCAAACCCCAGTGGGGTTAACGCGCCGCGATACTCTGCAATCTGAGACTCCTTGATCGCCGGCCCTAGAAACATGGTTAGGGGAGTAACGGCGGCGGAAACTGCGATCTTCGAATCTGTCATAGGGAAATATTTCTGCGGTTTAGCGCCCATTTCCTTTGGAAATATCGCGCCAGACCGCATCCTGATTATAGCCTTGGTATTAGATGCGGGCACCGTGCACTCGGAGCCGGAATCCGTAAGGAGTGGGAATGAACGAGCAGCACAGAATTGTCTACGGCGGCCGGTTCACATTAATCCTTTTGGTGGCCTTCTGCCTCTGTCTGACCACCGCATTTTCCCCGGCGCAGCAGCCCTCATCTCCAATCACCCCTTCGCCTTCCGCCCCCGGCCAACCGACCGCTCAGACCCCCGCCAAGCCTTCGTCCGACAACAAACCCAAGCCGGAAACCCACCTCACTCCCGATCAGGCAAAGCAGCTATTCAGCCTCGTCGACGAGCTCCTCAAGTTCTCCTCAGACGAGACCGGTCTCCCCATCAAGAGCGATGTCAAGCGCAAGCTCACCACTCGCGAGGCAGTCGAAAACTACCTGAACGAGAAATTCCAGGAAGACGAAGACGCCAAGCGCATGCAGCGCAGCGAAATCGTTCTCAAGAAATTCGGCATGCTCGACCGCGACTTCGACCTCAAGCCCTTTCTGCTCGCCCTGCTCAAAGAGCAAATCGAAGCCTACTACGACCCCAAAACCAAGACCGTAAACATGCTCGACTGGATCGGCATCGACGAACAGAAGCCCGTCCTCGCCCATGAACTAACCCACGCCCTTCAGGATCAACACACCGACCTTGAGAAGTGGAGCGATCAGACTCCCTCCGACGTCTCGCGAAATTCCAGCGAAGACAGCACCCACCTCGCCAAAGACGAGCTAGACACGGCCCGCGAAGCCGTTACCGAAGGCCAGGCCACCGCCGTAATGATGGACAACATTCTCAAGCCCTTGGGAAAAAGCCTGGTCAAAGACCCTGAGGTCGTCGATTTCATCAAGCAGCAAATGGTCGGCACCGAGAGCTCCCCCATCCTTGCCCGCGCCCCCTTGCTCCTTTCCGAGTCCCTCCTCTTCCCGTACCGCGAAGGCCTCAGTTTCGAACAAGACGTCTGGATGGACCGTGGCCAGGCAGCCGCCTTCGCCGGCGCCCTCGATCGTCCGCCCTCCTCCACCTGGGAAATCATCAACCCCCGCGAATACGAAAGTGGCCACGTCCCCACCGTGCCGTTGCTGCCGGACATTCACCCCATCGTCGACAAGACCTACCGTCCCTATGACATTGGCCAGGTCGGCCAGCTCGATCTCCACATCCTCGCCGGCCTCTTCGGAGGAGACAACGCCGCCCGCGACCTCACTCCCGCATGGGACGGCGGCATCTATTGGGCGGGCCAGCGCCTCACCGCCAATACTCCCGCCGAACTGGCCAGTACCAAATCCATCTCCCTCTTCTACCTTTCAGTTTGGAAGAATCCCGCCTCCGCGCAAACCTTCGCTCGCCTCTACGCCGAAGAGTTAGGTCGCAAATATTCAGGATTCAGGCCCGATGAAGCCGCAAAACACACCGCCCCAACCAGCGCGCCAAGCGGGACAGTCGAACAGGTCTACGCCACCAATGAGGGCCCCGTTGTCATCACCACGCGCGGCAAGCTGGTCTTCGTCACCGAGAGTTTCGACCTGCCGATGGCCCGCAAACTCACTGCACGCATCCTTGACGCTCAAGGCACTGGTGCCCTTGAAATAGCATCCGCAACCACGCCTCCTCGCCTCTACACCCTCCCCGTCGCGGCTGAAGTCCGCCAGCCACTCACTGGTAACTTCGTCCGTTTTTTTGCCGACTGCGGCGTAATGAAGACCGTGGTAGACTCGGCCCTAAAGATTGATCCTACCCACGCGGCGGACACGCATTCAACTCAGCCCTAGAACCCATTGGCGCTTGCCAATAAACGTTCCTCAAGGCTGAACTGATCCTGTCTCTGCGGCCGGAGGGCAGAAATGAAAGCCGGTCCTCTCCTGACTCTTCTCGCTCTTGCCTTCGCATCCGACGGCAATGCGTCCGCACAGGCCATTACCAACACTGTCCAGATTACCCAGCAGTCCATGGACAGCACCAAAGGTGCCAGCCAGCAGCAAAGCGGTCGCATCAGTCCGTCCGGCGCTCTGCAACCAGGTCAAGGAAAGCCGGGGCACGTTCAGGCCTTTTACGAAATAAACCGTCCTCCTCTGGACTGCCATTGCGCCAAGCAGCCGATCCTGTCCGTGAAGGCAGGCGAAGTCGCACCAGGAACACTGGTCACCATTACCAGTCCCAGTCCCAACGCCGCGATCTACTACACGACTGAGGGTTGGACCCCAACCGACGGTTCCACCCCATACACCGCGCCCATCTCAGTTTCAGCAACCACACGGTTGCAGGTCATCGCGCTCGAGCCGCAGCTTCTCCCCAGCCCCATCGTCGAGGCAACCTACTCGGTCAAAGCTCCCATCCCGCCTCTTTCTCCCAATGCCGCTGCAAATGGCACCGTTTTGACCAAGGGCACATCAATCCGCCTTGTAACCGCATCCAGAATCAACTCACGGACGGCGAGCGTCGGAGATCGCGTTTATCTTCTGCTCGATCAAAACGTAATTTCTGGCGGAATTATCGTTGCGCCCCGAGGAATGTCAATCGACGCAAAACTCACCAAGGTCGAGCAAGCCGGACACAGCGGCAAATCCGGGGTGCTCGTGTTTCAACCTCAGTCATTCACTGCGCGCGGTGTGACCGTGCCGCTTACTGGAGTTTTTACTCTGGTGGGTCCGGATGTCGCTATATCGCCGGACCGCCTCCCGCAGGCAATGAAGCCGAAAGCGAACCGGGCATGACGCTCAATGCCATCGTCGCCGCCGACACCACGCTGAACCCGTAGCGCGCAATCCGGGGTTCAGACCGCCTCTTTTTGAACCAGGTATTCGTCCATCAACACAGACACCAGCACCGCCGTTGGCACGGAAACAATCGCGCCCAGAACGCCCGCAATCGCGGAGCCCAGCAGCAAGGCCACCAGAATCCCAAGCCCAGGCAGCCCCACCCTGTTGCCCATAATGCGCGGAATCAGAAACGAATTCTCGACCTGTAGCCAGACAATATAAAAAATTGAAATCCCAACCACCCGGCCCCACGAGTCGACCGCCGCCACCAGCAGCGCGAGCGCGATGCACACCGCTGCGCCCATCGCCGGGATAATGTTCAGCAGCCCCGTCAGCACTCCCAGCGCATACGCGTATCGAACGTGCAGTTCCGCATACACAATCGTGCTCGCCAATCCCAGAATCAGCATCAGGCTTCCCTGACCCAGAAGCCACTTGCCCATCCGCACCTCGGCGCGTTGTAGTGCGCTATCCAAACGCAAGCGATGCTCGGGCGGGAAAAATGACAGCGCCCACCGGTAAGCAATGTCGCCCTCAAGAATGAAGTACACCGTGAGAATCAGCCCCATCGCCACGCTGAATATCGCGCCCGCCCAGTTCTTGATGGAAAGAAGAAGATATGTTGCTGCATTACTCATGAAATCCTGAATGCGCAAACTGACGTCGTCCGTGTTCACACGGTCGGCAAACGGAATGCTCTTCAGCTTCGCCAACATCTCCGGCAAGCGCGTCGGCAAGTCCTTGCCAAACTCCTGCAGATCGCGAATGACCGGCGGCAACGCGAGAAAACCAAACGCAGTCAACGCTCCCGCCACCGCAAGCAAAAGCACAAGGATTGCGTATCCCTTGAATGGCCGCCAGCGCCCGATTTGAAGCCTCGAAACAGCCCGCACAATCGGCCGCAGTACCACGGCAAGTAGCGCGCTCACATACAGCACCACCAGCACATCGCGCACCAGCCACCCCACATAACAAGCCAGCGCCAGCCCAAATGCAAAAACAATGTCACTTCGAAGATCGCCGCGCCCGCCTTCATGCTCGATCATTCGCAGACTTCCTTCATCTCGCTTTGCAATTGCACGCCGCCCCTCTTAATGTCGCCGTATCGCAAATTCGCAGTCCAGCAAACCAGCAGACTAGTCAACTTGCTGACTCGCGGACTCGCTAACTCGCCGCCCTACTGGTCCCCGCCGCCCAAGATCGATCCGACGATCCCGCCCAAGAGCGCGCCGCCCGCCGCCGTTCCCACTTGCCGGCTCTCCACCCGCGGTAGGTACTCGCTGATCTGATGCGCAAGCCTCGAAATGGGCAACGTCTGCAGCCAGACTGTCCCCGGCCCCACCAGCACGGCAAGAAACAGCCCGTCTCCGCCAAAGATCATGTTCTTGATTCCCGGTACCGTCGCGATCTGGAAAGACACCGACGCCTGAAATGCCCCCACATGTCCGGGATGCACGCGCAACATCTCGCCCGGCGCAAGGTTCTTCACAATCAGTTCGCCTGAAAGCTCGATCCACGCCGTGCCCAGCCCGCTCAGCTTTTGCAGCAGAAACCCGTCGCCTCCAAAAACGCCCGCGCCCAGAGACTGCTGGAATCCCACCCCGATCGTCACCTGCGGCGTGGCGCAGAGGAATCCATGACGGTGCACCATGTAGTCCTGACCCTGCCCCAGTTGCACCGGCACAATGTGCCCCGGCACTTTGGTCGCAAATGACACCTCGCCGGGATACTGCATGGCGCGGTACTCGGTCATGAACAGGCTGCCGCCTCCCGCCACCCGCTTGAGAATTCCAAACAATCCGCCGCCGCCGCCCATCTGGGTGTGCGTGGTCATCTGTATCGAAGCCGTCATCCATGAGAGTTCGCCGCTCTCTGAATACACGCTCTCGTTGGGATCGAGCTGCACATCGAGCACAGGCATCGTAGTGCCCTGAATCCGCGTCTGCATCGGGAAATCCTCCTGTTCACCAGACAGTGTACCTGCCCCAAAAGCGCCGGAGAGTTAGAATCGGACTTCCGATGAATATGCCCCGTATCCCACACGCCCTGCTGCCGAGATTCGCGCTGACCGTCCTGCCGCTGGCGGGGTGCCACCATGTGGACAAGACCCCCGACCAGCCGCAACTTGCTGCCGGAGTTCGCATGCAGGACGTCACCTTTCATTCCGCCGCGCTCAACCGCGAAATGCCCTACCGCGTCTTTCTTCCAGCAAACCTCGCCGCCAGCAAAAAGCTCCCCGTCGTTTATCTGCTCCACGGCGGCAACGGAAGCTTTCGAGACTGGTCAAACGATTCCTACGTCTCCCAGTACGCCAAGAAGGGCCTGATTCTCGTCATGCCCGAAGGCGCCTTCTCCTACTACATGAATGCCGCCGGAACTCCTCAGGACAAATACGAAGATTACGTCGTATACGACCTGATTTCCGACGTTGAAACACGTTTCCCCGCGGCTACCGGCCGTGAAAATCGCGCAATGATTGGAATTTCGATGGGAGGATTCGCAGCAATCAAGTTCGCTCTCGCCCGACCCGAGTTATTCGGCTTCATCGGCGCATTCAGCCCATCCATCGATATCGTGCATCGCCATTTCAACCTCGTGCGTTCCGGAGAGTGGTTCAGAGTTCGAAGAATCTTCGGGCCTTGGGGAAGCGAAACCCGGGTTTCGCGCGATCCATTCGCACTCGTCCAGAACGGGGCCCCGGCCAGGACGCCATATATGTACATAACCTCAGGAGACAACGAGCCCCTTCTCGACCCAGACCGCCGCTTTGCCGCTCGGCTCAAGGAATTCCATTTTGCCTACGAATTTCATACCAGGCCCGGCGGTCATGATTGGACCGAGTGGGACTCCCAGATCCCCGGCTGTTTCGACAGCCTCATCCAACACCTAGCGCCGCCGGCCGCCGACTAAGATCCAGATTCTCGCCCGCGCTCAGTGCGCAGACATCTCCATATTCTTCTCTTCTTTCATCTTCGTCTTCGTTGTATCCGAAGAAGGATTCGCGCCCGCCGAGCCGAACCCATCACTCGCAGCAGCCTTCCATGCCGCAGAAACCTGGGGCGGGAGCTTATCCATATCGCTGAGGAATGTCACAAGCTGCCAGGTTTGCAGATCCGTGAGCGCTTGCTTCCACGCCGGCATCCCACTCAGACGCACTCCGTGCTGAATGATGTAGAAGTTCTGATTCTCTGGCATGTCCGGCGCATCCTCGGCAAACTGAGGCGCGCGAGGATGAAACGCATCGCCGAATGCTGCATGGAGGTGCAGAATATCTCCATGGCAGCCGGCACAAATATTCTGGTAAGTCCTCATGCCAGTCATCAAATTTTCGTCTGTGGGTTGAATTGGATTCGCGACATTTGGTGCGCGCCGTTCCACGGCAGCGTCGAGTGCGGGCATCGCGATCTTGCTTTCGAACACTCCTACTTCCGCATCCGCGCGAGGATCGACAAATCCAAAACGCACGCAGCAGAGCATCGTAAGCAAAACAATAACCACGGCTGCAACAAATCCGAAAAGAAACCTCACCATGGGAAGCCTCCTTCAATTATGTCCGAGCAGAAAACAACTGTCCTACCATTTGTCGGCGTTCTGCCGAGTAATCAACGCAAGGACACTACTCCACCACTTTCAAGCTCGTCTCCGCCGTGGCCAACGAACTCCCGCCGACCCAGATCGTGTACGACGTCGGCTCCACAGTCCTCTTCACGTCAACGTTATAGAAGCTCAGTTCATCGAATCCCAGCGGGAACGTCACGTGTTTTTGCTCGCCCGGCGCCAGTGCTACGCGTGCAAAGCCCTTCAGCTCGCGCACCGGTTGCTCCACGCTCGCTTCAGTATTGCGGATATAGAGCTGCACCACCTCGGTACCCGCCACACTCCCCGTATTCTTAACGTCCACTCCTACCGTCACTACCGATTCGTGCCCCGTAAACACTTCCCGCAGTGGAACTTCTGTCCGGCTCACAGTCGGCTGCGAATAGCTGAACCGCGTATAGCTCAGCCCCCAACCGAACGGATACAACGCAGAATTCTCCTCGTCTAAATACCGCGAAACAAACTTCTCTTCCGAATTCTTCGGCAAATGGCTCAGGTTTCCATGCGCCGGTCGTCCGGTCGGCATCTGCGCATAGTAAAGCGGTTCCTGACCAACCGCACGAGGCAGACTTGCCGGTAATTTGCCTGCAGGGTTCACGTCGCCAAACAGCACATCGGCAACAGCGGGCCCCGCTTCAATTCCCGGACTCCATGCCTCAAGAATCGCCGGCACATGCTCTGAAGCCCATTTCAGCTCCAGCGGCCTGCCCGCCAATACAACGAGAATTACCGGCTTGCCCGTCGCAACCACAGCCTCCAGAAGCTCTTCTTGCGCGCCCGTAAAGCCCAGCGTTGTGCGGCTTGCAGCCTCCCCCTCCATCCAGTTCGTGCTCTCCCCAAGCGCCAGAATTGCAACATCGGCCTTGCGCGCGATCTCCACCGCATCTGCAATTGTTTTCTGGTCGTCAGGAACGGGCAACTGCTCACCTGTCGCACTCGCACCTGCAAAGCTCGCCCGTTTAAGGACGTTTTCGTCTTCACCCGAGAGCAGCCCGCAACCTTCCGCGTAAAGCAGTCTGTCTCCGAGCCTTTTCGCGAGTTCCGTCTTCAGCGTAATCACGTCTTTTGGGTTGCCGGTCACAGTCCACGCCCCCAGCAGGTCTCGCTCGTCGTCGGCTAGTGGGCCAATCAATGCGACGGTCTTCGCCTTCGCGGTCAGAGGCAGCAGGGCGCCTACGCCCTCGACAGGATCGTTCTTCAACAGAACCACGGTCTCGTCCGCCACTTTCCGGGCGGCAGCCCGGCGCTCCGGTGTTGCCTCGTATGCTGTTCCTTCGGTCGCGTACGGGTGCTCGAAAAGTCCAAGCGCAAACTTGACGCGCAAAACCCGTCGCACTGCTTCATCCACAACACCCTCGGGAATCTTCCCCGAACGCACTTGGGAAACAATCACGGTTCCATAAAGGTTCCCCTCCATATCCATGTCCACGCCGGCTTGCAGCGCTTTGCGAGCTACCGTTGGTCCGTCGCCGATGGAGTGATTGCGCAATTCACCGACTGCGCCCCAATCGGAAACGACAAACCCCTCGAAGCCCCATTCCTTGCGCAAAATCTGCGTGAGCGTGAAAGGATTAGCGGTCGCAGGAATGCCGTTGATGGAGTTGAAGGAACTCATCAGCGTAGCCGCGCCGGCCTCCACTGCGGCGTGGTAAGGCGGCAGATACACCTGCCTGAGCGTAATTTCGCTCATATCGGTGGCGTTGTAATCCCGCCCGGCAATAGCTGCGCCATAAGCCGCAAAATGTTTCACGCTCACAGCCACCGAGTCAGATTTCTTCAGGTCGTCCTGCTGGTAGCCCTTAACCCATGCGCGCGCCAGTGCCGAACTCAGATATGGGTCTTCGCCGTTCGATTCAATGATGCGACCCCAACGCGCGTCACGGGCAATATCGACCATCGGCGAGAAGACCCATGCAATGCCGTCCGCGCGCGCTTCCACAGCGCCCCAACGTGCAACCGTCTCTGCCGCCTCCGGATCCCAACTCGCAGCAACTGCGAGAGGAACAGGAAATGTGGTGCGGTGGCCATGAATCACATCCAATCCGAAAATAATGGGAATGTGCAGGCGCGCTTTCTCCATGGCGATATGCTGGTAGTGATTCGTCTTTTCGGCGCCGACCACGTTCAGCATCGAGCCGACCTGACCTTTGGCCGCAAGTTCGTCGTAGGTCAGATTCGAGGCGGAGGGACCAGTGGCAAATCCCGCCGAGTACTGCACCAGTTGTCCGATCTTTTCTTCGAGTGTCATCTGCTTCAAGAGCGCATCGACGCGCGCATTTAACTCTTTTGAAGCCAGCTCGGCGTTGGGAATTGGTCGAGATTGCGCGCCGCTGAGAACCCAACCAGGGCCAACAGCCAGAAGAAGAAGCGGAAGACAAAAACCTGAAACCTTTTGGGTTCTCATAACCCGGTCATGATAAACCGTTTGAGCCCAAATCGTAAGGCAGTGGCGCTACGCCCGCTCCGCGCACGCCCATTGCTTGCCATGGCCTTTGTCCGCATGGCGGGCCCTTTGCAAACAATCGGTTGCTGGTCAGATGCAAAGGCTGGCATCGTCTCGTCGTCGACCGTCGAAATGCTCTACTCTTGCAAGTGGATCGAATGCACCGCTTCCTCACACAGTTTCGGAAAGCCCTCTGGCTGGCCCTCAAGCACGATGTGCTTAACACGGCCAAGGCCGCTGCCTATTCGGGAATGCTGATGTTGTTCCCCGGCCTCGTGGTACTCACTACCTTGGTCGCGCGGGTACATGCAGGGCCAACTCTCCTGGGCGAAATTCGCTCAGCCCTGGAGCAGATCATTCCGGGTGACACCATGTTGCTCGTACAGTCTTCGATGCAGACCCGGCACATACGCACTTCTCAATTGATTTTTTCCGCTGGTAGCCTCAGCGTTTTTGCAGGCCTCGGGCTCATGCTCACGCTCATGCAAGGATTCCGCCGCGCCTATCGCTTGCCTCGTGAGGAGTGGAACTTCTGGCATCGGCGAATGCGCGCTTTCATGTTAGTCCCCATCGTGCTTGTCCCTTTGGCCTTGGCAACACTGCTCCTCGTCTTTGGCCATGCGATCGAAGTATGGATAATCGTCAACGCAGGACACGAACTGCGCCACGTTGTGCTTTTCTTGTGGAGGATGGCGCGTTGGTCAATCGCTCTCGCTACAAGCGTGACGGTCCTCGCTGCGCTCTATCACTTCGGCACCAAACGTGGTGAGCATTGGAAGCTCGTGTTGCCAGGGGCGTTCGCGGCGACTGGTGTCTGGTTTCCCGCCACCCTTGCGTTCGGATGGTATGTCACACGAATCGCCGACTATTCCATGTTTTATGGATCCTTTGGCGCCGGAATCGCCACACTCGTTTGGCTCTACATCACCTCATTCAGCGCGTTGCTTGGCGCAGAATTGAACGGTGTGCTCTTTCGTGAACGTCGGAGTCAGTCTTAACGGCCCACGTCCCGCATAGAATCTTTCACTGTCTGTGATACCTCTCACCGACTGTGGCACATGCCGCGTCGCATCATGGGTAGGGGCCTTGTGTTGTGACTCCGCCGTGTACAATTAAGCGGACCGCACCCACGCTCACCCTTGTCCCAAATTAACGCTTTCTTGGAGTAATACAAATGCCGTTCGTTGAATCGAGCCTGACCGAATCCCCCATCCAACGCCGCGCAAAAATCGTTGCAACGCTTGGCCCGGCTTCAAATACCGAGCCCGTTTTTCGGGATCTGGTCCGCGCAGGTGTCAATATTGTTCGCTTGAACTTTTCCCATGGCACGCACGAAGAAAAGCTGGCGCTCATCCAGATGATCCGCAAGGTAAGCCGGGAAGAACACAAGCCGCTTTGCATTCTTGGCGACCTGCAGGGACCAAAGATCCGCACGTCGAAGTTGAAGGATCACCAGTCCGTGCTCCTCAAGGCCGGCCAGCGCTTGACCATCACGCCGCGAGATGTTCCCGGCACCGCAACTCTGGTTGGCACCACCTTCAAGACCCTCGCTGAGAACGTCGAACAAGGATCGCGCATTCTGCTTTCCGACGGCCTCATCGAGCTTCGCGTTCATGAAGTGCTCGGGAACGACGTAGTTTGCGAAATCATCAACGGCGGCATGCTTGGCGAAAACAAAGGCATCAACCTCCCAGGCATTCCGGTCCGTGTTCCCTCCCTCACAGAGAAGGATACCGAAGACCTCGAATTTGCGCTCAAAAATGGCGTAGATGCCATCGCCGTCTCCTTCGTTCGCACCGCGGAAGACGTTCGTCTGGTGCGCAACCGCGTTTCAGCATACGGTGGCGAGACATGGATCATTGCCAAGCTCGAAAAGCCCCAGGCCATCGAACATCTCGATAGCATCCTTCAAGCTGCTGACGGAATCATGGTGGCTCGCGGCGATCTCGGTGTCGAAGTGCCGCCGGAAAAAGTTCCCGCCATCCAAAAGCACATCATTCGTCGCGCCTCTGAATACTTCAAGCCGGTCATCACCGCAACGCAGATGCTGGAGTCGATGATCGAAAATCCGCGGCCCACCCGCGCTGAAGTCTCTGACGTGGCGAACGCCGTTTACGACGGCACCGACGCAGTCATGCTCTCCGGCGAATCCGCGGTAGGCAAATATCCCGTCGAGGCCGTTGCAATGATGGCACGCATCGTGAGCGAGGCAGAACGACATATCAAGGAAGACAACCTTGCCGCGCCGCGCATTCGTCAAGCTCACCTGTCCATCGCCGAGACCATTTGCGAAGCAACCGCGCATGCTGCCGACGACCTCGACCTTCGCGGCATTGCTCTCTTCACAGAGTCAGGAGCCACGGCACGCCAGCTTTCGAAGTATCATCCGGCAGCGCCCATTTTCGCTCTGAGCCCGGTAGATGTCACGATCAATCGCCTCAATCTGCTTTGGGGAACCACACCCGTTCGCTGCCCCAAGGTCAACTCCACTGAAGCTCTCGTCGACGTTGCCGAGAGCCTCCTCGAGCAGTACGGTTATGTCAGGAACCGCGAGGTCATTGCTATCGTTGCCGGCACTCGCACCAAGTCAGGCTCGACCAACTTCCTTCGCCTGCACGTGCTCGGCGAGCACAACCAGGAAGGCGTTCGATTCTTTGCTCCTCACGAAGAAGAAACGGTCCCAGGACCTGAGAATGCTGTCCCGGCACCGCGACCAAAGCGCGTTCCGGCGAAACAAGCCAAGCCCGCTCCGCGACGCAAGTAGTCAAAAGCTCAATTCAATTGCCGTGAAAACGCCACTCCCGTTGGGAGGGGCGTTTTTTCCTTGAACGCAACAATATTCAGGCACCGACATTCCCTGCAGGCTGCGAGGGCACGCCTTCGAGAACTTCCCTGCGTTGGGTGGGACTCTGCCGCCGCTCTCTGTGTCCGGCTCCCCACTCCGCAAGGCTCGCAAGCACCGGGCGCAGGGATTCGCCGTAATCGCTCAGCCGGTACTCGCTCTGTGGCATTTTGCCCGCCTGAACCGACTTGCTCACGATACCTTCTTGCTCCAGTTGTTTGAGCTGCTCAATCAGCACCTTATGGCGCACACTCGGGATCGCGCGCCGCAGTTCACCGAAGCGGCGCGGGCCATCCTTGAGCTCTAGCAGGATCAAGGGCTTCCACTTTCCACCGATCACGTCGATGGCCGCTTTGACCGGGCATTCGTCAATTCGCATCGCAGTTAGTCTACAGCCGGACGGCGATATGCATTCTCTGCGCACAAAAAAGTGCCTAATTGCAAGGCTGTTGAACACACGCTATAGATAAGAAGCATGAAGGTTGCCATTATTGGTGCTGGCAATATCGCTGGCGCCAATCCTTAACCTTGCCCTCTACTCGACCTATAGGAGATCCGCTCCATGATTGTTGAATACATCCGTTACGCGGTGTCCGATGCCGCGCGTCAGGCTGAACTTCTGGATGCCTACCGGAAAGCCAGCAAGAGTCTCGATGCAGCTCCGGAATGCTTGGCCTACGAATTGACAATTTGCGAGGAAGATCCCACTTCCGTGGTTCTCCGCATCGAGTGGGAGTCGACGGAAAAGCATCTTCAAGGTTTCCGCAAAGGGCCGCACTTCCCGCCGTTCTTGTCCGCCATTGGCGGGTTCGTGAAGGAGATCGCCGAGATGCGGCACTACAATCTCACGGATGTGGTGCGGCGCAAATAGTCGCGCCTCGAACGAAAAGCGCCACTCTCATGCGAGAGTGGCGCTATCTTGCGCTGTTTCCAGAGATCTGCCTACTTCGCCGCCAACTGCCGCAGCACGTACTGCAAGATTCCACCGTGCTCGAAATATTCAATCTCCTGCGGCGTGTCGATGCGGACGCGGACACCAAACTCCTTTGTTTTTCCGTCAGGTGAAGTCGCTCTTACGAACATGAACCGAGCGTTGCTGGTCCTCTCCTCTCTGAAGTGGCGCGCGCGAATTTCGACCTCTTGGATTGCCTGTCCGTCTCGCATCGCTTTCAAGCGCATTGCCAAGTTGGGGAATTCAAACGTCTCCTCTCCGGTTAGTCCGAGTGATTCAGGGCTTTGCCCTTCCTCGAACTGCAGCGGAAGAATGCCCATGCCGACGAGGTTCGACCGGTGAATGCGCTCGAAGCTTTCAGCGACCACCGCACGCACGCCCAGCAGCTTCGGTCCCTTCGCTGCCCAGTCTCGCGAGGAGCCCGAGCCATATTCCTTGCCCGCAAGAATCACCAGCGGCACGCCCCGCTCCGCATACTTCCACGTTGGCAAACGTCCCACGCACCATCACTTCATGATTGCCGCGGCGCGATCCATACGAATTGAAATCCGCCGTCATCACGCCATGCTCCGCCAGGTATTTCCCCGCCGGCCCGTTTGCCTTGATCGATCCAGCCGGTGAAATGTGATCGGTTGTCACCGAATCGCCCAGCACAGCCAACACCCGCGCACCCAAAATATCGGTCACTGGCGCAGGAGTCTTCGTCATGCCGTCGAAGTAGGGTGCCTTGCGAATGTACGTCGAGTCCGGCTCCCACTTGTACACATCGCCGGTCGGGAATCTGAGTCCCTGCCAATTGGCATCTCCCAGACTCACCGTCGCATACTCTTTGCGAAAGCTTTCACTGCTCAACCCCTTCTCAATTGCATCCGTTACTTCCTGCTGCGTGGGCCAAATGTCCTTGAGGTAAACCGGCTTCCCTGCTTCGTCTTTTCCCAGCGAATCAGTCTCGAAGTTATGACCGATCTTCCCAGCCAATGCGTAAGCAACTACCAGCGGCGGACTCATCAAATAGTTCGCGCGAACATCTACATTCACACGACCTTCAAAGTTCCGATTTCCCGAAAGCACACTCACTGCCACCAGCCCATGTTCGTCGATACTTTTCGAAACATCGGCAGGCAGCGGACCCGAATTGCCAATGCATGTCGTGCAACCGTAGCCCACCACGTTGAACCTTAGTTTTTCAAGGTACGGCAGCAGTCCAGCCTTCGCGTAGTATTCCGTTACCACGCGCGATCCGGGAGCGAGCGATGTCTTCACCCAGGGTGGAACGGTGAGTCCCTTCTCCACGGCCTTCTTGGCCAGAATGCCCGCCGCCATCATCACCGAAGGATTTGAAGTGTTCGTGCAACTCGTAATCGCCGCAATCACCACCGAACCATGATCGAGATACTGATCGGGATCGACGTTGAACCGCTCCTTGACTGTCGTAGTCACATGCAGCGGCGCCTTCTCCGCAACTCCTGTATCGGTGACGGACTCGCGTTGCCATGCAGCCGCAGTGCGCGTACCCAGAGGCTTCGCAGTCGGCGCAAGCAGCGTGGGCAACTGCTGCGCAAAGCTGGCCGCGGCATCCTTCAGCAGCACGCGATCCTGTGGGCGCTTGGGTCCGGCCACGCTCGGCTCCACAGCCGCCAGATCCAACTCCAGCATTTGCGTGTACTCAGCCTCAGGCGAGCTCGCCGTGTGGAACAGTCCCTGCTCTCTGTAATAAGCCTCAACCAGCGCAATCTGCTCATCGCTACGTCCCGTCAGTTTGAGATAACGCAACGTCTCCGCGTCCACCGGGAAGATGCCGCAGGTAGCGCCGTATTCCGGGGCCATGTTGCTTATCGTCGCGCGATC
>WNGL01007620.1_pt1 | contig 21777 bp, 21 predicted proteins | sample 5400591 | NCBI WGS metagenome assembly WNGL01 (sample SAMN13153377, study PRJNA577476) | soil metagenome | isolation source: 80 cm soil or saprolite under Garry oak tree replicate 1 | place: USA:California | collected 2016-06-15 | reverse complement strand
AGAAATCGTCCGGGTTTCTTTCGCATGAACGCATTTAGCAAGAAACCGAGCAAGGAAAGGCTAACAATCGGGATGAACACAAAGAAATAGAGGAATCCATCGGATACCCAAAAGGCATCTAGGACACAGACAACGAACGTGCCTAATGTGTAACGCAAACCGCCAGTTAAACCTATCCGCTTCCACGATGTTGATCCGCCGTTCCCCGAAAGTGCTGGCGCAAAAAAGGTCAATTACCACACTACAGTTAATCTTAGCGCATCGTTCGATCAGGCTCGCCCCCCAGCATCAAAGCCCAGCCGGACAAAATCAACGCGGAGGGATTTCCATGACCGATCTCATCTTTAAACTCTGGAGAGACGATCAAGGCCAAGACATCTTGGAATACGCCGTGATGCCGGCTGTGATCTTGGTAATAGTGGTTGGTACGATTCGGCTGATCGGGTCGAACGCGAACACTGTGTTCTCTTCTGCGGCCAGCTCGATTCAGTAGAGGAACTGCCCGAATATCAAGACCGCAATCGCCACAGACGATTACGTTTGCAGCCTCAAGCTGTTCGTTTTTGGTGGCGGGCTTTGCGCGCCTTCGTAATTATTCTTCTCTTCACAGGGACTTCCTGTTCGACGACGACCTCGACCGGAGCCAGGCGGCCTATAATCCCCACGTTTCCCAAGGAGGCACTATGGCCGAAAACCGTAGAGTGATCGATTGCCGCCGCTTCCCTACAGAGAAGCCCTGCTCTATCGTCATTTCAGGCACAGAAGGCGACGTCCTGGACCTCGCTGTCCTGCACGCCAAGACAGTGCATGGCCACGAGGACAGCTCTGAACTCCGCGACCAAATCCGCTCCACGCTCCAGGATGAGGACGCCACATCCGAAGCGGCATAGCTAGAGGCCCCAATAATAAGGAAAAGGCGCGTGAATGCGCCTTTTCCTAACTCTGCAACGCAGAATCCGCGACCCAAACCTCCTGAAAAACCCGTGACCTCACCGCGCAGAATTCGATACCAGCTGTTGCGAGAGTGTCGCATCCGGCCGCACTGCCGGCATGCTACTGGATCGCGCTTGCGGTAGACGAGAATACTGTGTTGGCGTTAGAACCGATCAAACGGATCGTACCAACAACAATGACAAGAATCACCGCCAACATAACCGCATACTCGGCGATATCTTGGGCTTCGTCCTCACGCAATACGTTCCAGAGAAGATTAATCATCTTCCGCCTCCTGTCAGCGAAGTACGCGTCGCAAACTGCAAACGAGTGTCAGGAGGGGTGGGGACAGCGAAGAGAGAATCGGAGTTATCGCGAGCGAATTGCTGGCCTTCACCCCGGATGCACCACAAATTGTGCACCTCTAGTATCAGCTTGTCAAGCAAACTACAGTCTCAAACCTGCATTTAAAGCGCGCTGCGCGCCGTTGAGGCATTTGTGAGAGAAGTTCTAGTCTTTTTTGATCGAAGGGCCTGCCTCAGTGATACTTCCCGGGGCCAAGTCGGTCTTGATCGTGATTTTCTGTTTGGGCAACAGATTGACCTCGGTCTCGAAAGCCTGGTATCCGGGTAAAGCGATCTTGACCCGATGTTTCCCAGGGCTCACCAGCATCGCTCGCCCAACCCCACTAAATTCACGGACAGTCCCCACAAAACCGTCGTCTACGAAAACAGCTGCTCTGTCCGGTGTGACTTGGAGCTTTAGTTGAGACGTAACGGTGGGAAATTGGGCTCTAGGATCCTTCTGCATGGTCACATGCAGCACGACTTTCTTCCCCGGCTCCACAACCACCTTCTGAGTGAAGTCCATGTACCCTGACTGGCGCACCGAAATCTCATGTTCGCCCGGCAGAAGTAACACTTTCTTATCGTCGTTAAGCTCTCCCGCGTAGCCGACATATTGCCCATCGATCCATACGCCTGAGGTCTTCTCCGTCTTGGTCTTGCCGACGAACTGCACCTCTCCTAGGACTTGGTTCTGCGAGTACAACGGAATAGACAGCAGCAAGACCAAAACAAGAAGCAGAGCCGCATTGCGGAATGCATCACGTTTTGTCACACGCACACTACTCCACTACAGCTTAGCGGCTGCGATTGGGGAAGAAGCATTCAGCTGACACAATAGCACGGAATGCGCTGTGGACGGGTTTGGATCGCTTTCAGAAATACCGTTAATCGTCAAACCGCGGGTGCAGGGCCGAAGCGCCACAGTGGTCGATGGGTCGGGTTCATGGCAAGATCGTGCTGTGGCGCTGCCTGGCTTGGGCTTGGCTGAGGGGCAATTGAGGTGATGGGGACAGGTTCCGAACCCCTACTTCGAGTGGATTATCGCGGATTGTCGATTAATTTCTAGCTATCTAATTAGGTGGTTCTAGTAAGTAAACACAATCGGTCCACTTCGTTGTTGAGTAGGAGTATTAAATTCCGACAGTTGCATGTGGACACTTCCCAAACCGCCTGCGAGTTGCGCGCGAAGAAAGCTTGCCGTCAAGTAAGAAAAATCGGCCAAAGATGGGTTCTCTCCGCCGCTGGTGTTGTGTCAACGTAGAGGTCTGATTGAGCGACTGTAGTAAAACTGTAGTAGTTCTATGTTCAAAACCCATCAAATGCATTCATCACGGCTCAAGACGTTTAGCTTGTATGCCGTTGAAAAATTGAATAGAGTCGAAAATTTTCAAAACCGTTCAGAACCTGCCTGTGATCTCAAAATCCGCCGTGCTTCGGCCCTTGGGGGTTCGACTCCCCCTCCCGGCACCAAAGATTCCAACCCCGTTGTATTAATCAGTTAGGAGATGTGTTGACTGTCTCTGTCAGCAGTCTGCCGGACGTAATTTCCGCGTCACTCTGCCCAAAACCCTGCCCAAACTCCTCGGCTTTCATCTGGTCAACTGGTGAAATGACCCAAGCCAGCACGCAGCGTTCGCAGCTACGCGGGACGTTCGCGAAACAGCGGACTGGCCACCGCCGCCAGAGAGGTTTGATAAGCTGTGAACGCAGCTATGCGTCAAGAGTCGACCGATATTGAATTCCGTGACAACCTCAAAAGAGGAGGGGAGATGACTTGCGGCTACTTAGCGTGCGCCTGATTGTTTCGCTCATACTGGGCGTTACCCTGGTTTCGCTGTTCTCCACGTACTATGAGGTCAGAAGGGAGAAGCACGGCCTGCGGAATGACTTGGAGCGCAGGGCAGAGGTTCTTGGGGAGAGCCTCGTCGGAAATGTTGAACCTTACCTCGATGAGAGGTCACTCAAACAACTTCAGCGGATCGTAGGGCGTTTCAGCAACCGGGAACACCTGGCCGGAGTTGCCATCTTGAACACCAAGCTGGAACCCATTGCGCAATCTTCGGGACTTGCCCAACAGCTTAAGATCCAGTCATTGGCAAGCTCTCGCGCAATTGCAGATAACAAGAAAGAAAGCCAGTTCATTCGCTTAGCCGGTCAGTCGCAGCATATCTATATACTTCCCCTTCATCGGAATGACGAAGTTGTGGGCGAGCTAGTCATCGTTCACGATGCCAACTATATCGACGCACAGACTGCGCGTGTATGGCGCGAAACTTTTTTGCGCGTGCTGGTACTGGTTGTTTTGATCGAGTTCATTACGCTCATGATTGTCCGCTGGAGCATTGCAGGGCCTATTGCTCGAGCAGCGCAGTGGATGAAAGCGCTACGGACGGGTAGAGTGGGGACCATTCCTATCGCTATGCCCGACCTGGATTTGCTCCGCCCGCTAACGAGAGAGATGGAGACCTTGGCGGAAAGCTTAACGGCAGCCCGTTCGGCCGCGGAAAAAGAGGCACAATTACGCGAAGCCGGCGAATCGCTCTGGACACCGGAAAGACTTTCAGTGCATGTGCGCGGCAAGCTTGGAAACAGTCGTTTGTTTGTGGTTTCCAACCGCGAGCCTTACAGCCACATCCGACGGGGTAACTCGGTAGAGGCCATGGTTCCGGCCAGCGGGCTTGTAACCGCACTGCAGCCAGTACTGTGTGCTTGTGAGGGGACGTGGGTGGCTCACGGCAGCGGCGACGCAGACTTAGAGGCGGTGGACGGACACGATCGCCTGCGTGTTCCTCCTCAAGAACCAAGGTACACGCTACGAAGAGTCTGGCTAACGAAAGAGGAGGAAGAAGGCTATTACTACGGTTTCGCGAACGAGGGGCTCTGGCCGCTCTGCCATATTGCTCACACGCGACCGATATTTCGCATATCTGACTGGCAGCACTACGGCCAAGCAAACCTGAAGTTTACAAAAGCCGTACTGGAGGAGATGGCCGGCACAGAACAGCCGGTGCTACTGGTTCAGGACTACCACTTTGGGCTATTACCGCGTCTGGTGAAAAAAGCTCGTCCGGACGCACGCGTGGCCATTTTCTGGCATATCCCGTGGCCAAACCCCGAAAACTTCGGAATCTGCCCATGGCAGCGTGAGTTGTTGGAGGGTCTGTTAGGTGCCGACCTGAATCGCACCCTGGAATCACGCATTGACTGGGAACACTTTGCTGTCAACCGCGAGAACCATCGCACCGCAGTGAAGCCATTTCCCATCAGCGTGGAGTTCCCTGGCACCTCACGTGCCCAGCCTGAACAGAGCGCTTACCTAGACCGCGTAGCGCTACTACAGGAATCGAGTGTTGAGGCCCTGTTCCTTGGAGTGGGGGTGGATCGTGTGGATTACACCAAGGGCATCCTGGAGCGTTTCCTGGCTATTGAGCGGATGTTGGAGAAATATCCCGTTTATCAGGAGAAGTTTACCTTTGTGCAAATTGGTGCCCCAAGCCGCACGCATATTAAGCGCTATCACGACTTCCTTGCCGACGTACAAGCAGAATCCGAAAGAATTAACTGGCGCTTTCAGAGGGGCAAGTGGAAGCCGATTCTCTTCCTAAACCGGCAGCATAGCCACGTCGAAATTGAACGTTACTACCGGGCGGCAGACGTTTGTCTGGTCACGTCCTTGATGCCATCCGTTATGCTCTGGAAATGGAGCCAGAAGAACGAAACGCCCGCATGCAGCGGCTGCGCAAGGTGGTCAAGGAGCAAAACATTTATCGCTGGGCGGGAAACCTGATCGGAGATCTCTGTGAGGTTCGCCTCGAATCCGCGACCGATTCCAGAGCGGCAACCAGGATTACGGCCGCCATTTCCTGAAGCAGATTTGGCACCCGGCCAATCTCGGATAAATACAAGGTGACTTCTCGAGAAAACCCCTGTGTTCACCCGCACTCGTATCTGGGCTATCGAGTTGTGTCTGTCCCGGCGAGCCCTGGCTCGATTTAGAGAGCGGGGAAATTCCAACGAAGGCGAAGACGGGTTGTCTCACAGCGGCAAGGTTCGCAACGCCATTTCAATTACGCGTTGCAGTTTACCTCGCCTCGCGCCGCCCGCTGCCTGGACTGCTATTCCGTAGACGATCGTCGCGACGTAGCGGGCAAGGTCAGCGGGATCTGTATCGGCCGGCAGATCACCATTTGATTTCGCATGCTCAAGGCGTCGGCGTATCGCAGCCTCACCCGCAGCGCGGCACGCTGTCAGTTCCTGGCGGATCGAATCGCCCGCCTCGCTACAGGCAAGCGCGCCTTGCACCGTGAGGCATCCCCCGGGATTGCGCGGTGCCGTGGTCAAATCGGCGGCACCCCGCAACAGTCGTTCAACCACTGCGCGCGCGGTCGTCTCATTCAATGCTTCTTGCGTATAAGCCGCCGGCCCGCCCCGATACCGCTCGAGCGCCTTGCGGAAGAGCGCTTCCTTGTCGCCAAATGCGGCATAAAGGCTCGGACGATTGATGCCCATAGTTTTGGTCAGGTCTGACAAGGACGTTCCCTCATATCCTTTCCGCCAGAACAAGTGCAAGGCGCGATCCAAGGCTTTGTTGAGATCGAACGACCGCGGGCGCCCCATCCGCTGTGATGTTTTTCCTCGCTTCACAGATATATGATGCGCTTTCAATACCTATCGGTACAAATATTGCAACCATCCAAACGATCACGACATCTGTACCAGCCGACACAGAAATACGACAGCAGCGGACACAGGAAGGATCAAACAGGAGAAAACTCATGGATAAGCTGACAGGAAAAGTAGCCATCGTCACGGGCGCCTCCGCCGGGATCGGACACGCCATTGCGAAGCGGCTCGCGCAAGAGGGAGCTGCGGTCGTCGTGAACTATGGAAAGAGCGCGGACAAGGCAAAGGCGGTTGTCGCTGAAATCGAAGCGAAAGGCGGCAAGGCGCTCGCAATGCAGGCGGACATGAGCCAAGTCGCGGCTGCCCGCCGTCTAGTTCGGGACACGGTGCAGCGCTTTGCACGACTGGACATCTTGGTGAATAACGCGGCGATTGCTCTCAATAAGGCGTTGGTCGAGACGACAGAGCAGGAGTTCGACGAGATCTTTGCCTTGAACACTAAAGGTCCCTACTTCGCGATGCAGGAAGCCGCGAACGTGATTGCAGACGGGGGCCGGATCGTGAACATCTCGACTGGGGGCACGCACCTCGGCCTTCCCGGAGCGACTGCCTACCTTGGAACAAAGGCGGCGCTTGAGCAATTCACTAAAGGACTGGCCCATGAATTGGCCTCTAGAGGCGTTACCGTCAACACCGTGTCACCGGGATTCACGGATACAGCAATGTTGTGGGATTCATTTCGCGAGACCGCCGCACAAATGACGCCACTCAGGCGATTGGGGAAACCGCGAGATATTGCTGACGTAGTCGCGTTCCTCGTGAGCGACGAGGCGCGCTGGCTCACAGGTCAGACTATCCAGGCTAGTGGCGGCGTCGTGATGTGATCGGCAAGCAGAAATGACCAGAGAGTCTGGCCAAACCGGGGCATTCTCCCGAACAATATAAGTGTGGGCATTCTTTCCGCACCTTGCGCAGGGGGACGGCGAGCGCACGGCTCGTTTCGATCTTATCCCTGCAAACGTGCGGCGTTCCTTTGCTTATCAGCCACGCGCAATCGGTTATTCAGATCAATTGGGATTGACAGGACGATTGTTGGGAATTCGGAAGTAATCGGAGCCAGGAGAGACAAAACTGAGGAAAACGGTCCTCTAATGGATCGATGACAACGGCACGAGCTCTATAGTTGTGGCTCTGGATTTCCCGCGGCCGAGATCCTTGGCATATTGCTGCTTGCAACCGAGGTACCGCTCGGTCGTCTGGACGGAAATGTGGCCGAGCATGAACTGGATCTGTTCCAGTTCACCGCCTGCCCGGTTGCACAGCCGCGCACAGGTCCTTTCTCAAATCGTGCCGTGCCACCGAATGGCAGACCTACAGTCCGTGCCGTTTCTCTTCAGAATTGCCCTGATCACTTTGGGTGCGCGGCCGCACGCGCAGCTGCATCGTCATCAAAGACGAACAGCGTGGTAGCGCCCTGGGGGCTTCATCGTTCTGCCTCAGCTTTGGTGGGTAGGGTGAAACAAAAACTTGCGCCACGCGGAGGATTGTCGGCAGCCCAGAAGCGGACACCATGCGATTCAACGATGAGCGGCGGATGGGCAATCCCATACCGGTACCATGCAGCTTGGTGGTAAAGAAAGCATTGAAGATCTGGTCCGCGTGCTGCGGAGGCAGCCCTACCCCTGTATCGCTGACCGAAACCATAAGGTGCTCGTCTTCCGCTGGCTTCGATTTAATGGCGAGCTCGCGTCTCCCACCCACATCCTTCATGGCATCGATGGCATTCATGATGAGATTCATCATGACCTGCTGCAATTGCACACGATCTCCCATGACTTGGGGAAGATCTGCGGCCAGCTCCGTCCAGATTGATACGGAGTATCTAGTTGCTTCGCTGTTCAGGAGAACGATCATCTCTCGAATCACTTCGTTCACATCCACCAACTCCCGTTCCCGGATACCCTTCTTGAAAAGCAGACGGGTCCGGCCGATGATTTCCGCCGCGCGCTTTGCGTCTTTGACAATTCTCATCGCCGCCACGCGCGCCTCTTCGATGTTTGGGGTGTCGCCCGGCCAACCAGCGCAAGCAGGTATTGGCGTCGGTGACGGCGGCGGCAATCGGCTGATTCACTTCGTGCGCCAGGGAGGCAGTCAGCTCTCCCATACTGGTCACCCGGCTGGCGTGTGTGAGATCCGATTTTCGGACCTCGGTTTATAATGCGGTGGTTCCTTTTCGCCGCACGCGCCTTTTCCTTTAAGTCTCACGCAAAATCTGCGACCCAGATCTCCTGTGATCTGACCAAACAAAATCCGAGCCTCAGTCATTTGCGATCCCGGCTGCGGTCCCAGAAGGCAAGCACCCGATGCGTGGGTAGATACACGAGCAGCGGAAGTGCAAGCATGTATGCTGCTAGGTAAATGACCGGCGGCACGATGTGCTGCTCTTTGTAGAACGGTCCCCTCACCCAATTGACGTTGAACCCAGGTCGCCACAGGAAGCAGATCGGAAGCACAATCCACGCAGTCACGCTTGCGAAGATCCACCCGCGTCGATCGTAGCCAAGCCGCCAGATGCCCCACAGGAGCACGGGCGGCGTCACCACGTGGAACAGGCCGAGCAGGCGTACGAAGAGCGGGATAGCCGGCGAGAACATGTACTCCGTGCCGCCGATAAGGTGCTTTCCTGCGGTTAACCTCCCGACAAGATCAATCGTGTAGAGCGTTTGGAAGAGGAAAACCGAAGTCGCCTGCCAAGAGAAGAGGAGAGGACTTTCGAGCCAGAGCGCGAACCCAATAAGGAGGTTCGCAATATCGCAAAAATAGAGGAAGTTCTGCGGGCCGTATTGCATCCAGTAGTATGGTAGCCACACCCCCACCCAGAGGGTCCACCCAATCTTGAGCCAGAGTGCGATGCGCATCTTCGAAATTGTACCTGCTGCGAAATCCGGCCTCTGGGGGCACGCCGCTTCGACACGCAGGCCTGCGTACACAGCTAGAAATGTGATTTTCTCAAACTCGCAAATCAGGCATAATAACCATCCTTGTGGGCTATCCCGTTTTCACCCAACCATGAAGGGACGCACCAACACACAAAGACGACTCCTCCCTAAGTTGCCTAGAGTCCCGGAAGAGATGCGGCAGTGGTCCGATCTTCTTTTGCGCGAGCCATCTTTGGCGTGCTGCCGCGCACGCGTGCTATGGATACTTCATACTCGGTCAGCTTCAAGATTCCGTGGCGGAATCCGACCCTGAAGAAACGGCTGGAGGCCGACCCTTGTATCCTGCCAAGTACCGGCGACGCGAAATGGATCTCATTTGAGCTGCAGTCTGGAGACGACCTACCGGACGCGATTCGATGGTTTGCGCAAGCCTATCGACTCACGGCCAAAGCAGGTAGAACTTGATAGCCAAATCCTTGATCTGGCTGCTGCAAGTGCTGTAATCCATTTACCGACGTTTATGACGTTCTCCAGCTGATGCGCCAGCATCGTGCTAACAGACGAAGCCCTTTAGTTACTTTGCCGATCTGTGGATCCATGGGACATTGTCTCCGACGACGGGCAGGATTTCACCTTCCGCACTCGCTCTGTTTATGTGTTCCACCCGTCGCGCCCGAGCTCGAATCCCAAACGCACGCAAGGTAAAGATGTATGAGTAAACGCTTGATCTGGGTCGACGGCGACAAGTTCACCGGCTGGTGCTGCTCGCAGTGTATGTGGGGGCTTACCGCTCCACGTCTCGAAAGCACCGTTGCGGCGCTCGCGTTCAACCGCCTTGCGCAAGAAGACTTTGAGAAACACGACTGCACAAGCGGCCCGCACGGTGAGTCGCGTTCTTAGGGTACAAAGGGATGGGAGTCCCAGTGGCTGCTAACTGGCGTCGAGATCAGCGCCGAGTGCGCGCTCGCGCGCGCCTTTCCCTTCAAAAACGCACGTAAAATCCGCGACCTGATCCCGGATTGAACACGCCCGACCCCGAGGTCTAGAATTCCCCCAAGATGTTCCGAGGGAGGTCAGCATGCCCCACTACGAGTTCTTCTGCCAGAAATGCAAGAAATTCTTTGACAAGATTCTGTCTCTGGTGGACTACGAAGAAGGCGAGGTTCTGTGCCCGCACTGCGGGAGCAAGAAAGTCGAGCAGCGCTGGTCGGCCTTCTCCGCCATCACCTCCAAAAAAAGTGCCTGAAGACGGAGCCTCAGACGCTGCACCATTTCTGCGCCATTGACCAGCAAGGGGACGAAGCGTACCGTACGTTGAAACATCCAAATCGCTTCCGCCGCCGCGCCAGCGGCGGGTTCCTTTCACCCTCTAGCCGAACGAAAGGAGCGCATCATGTTTACACGCGTAGTTGAACTCACCAGCAAACCGTGTAAGTCAGGAGAACTCTCTAGCCTCATCAACGACAAGATAGTGCCGATTCTGAAAAAACAAGCCGGGTTCGTTGATGAAATTGTTCTTGTCTCGGACGCGGACTCGAATCGCGTCCTGGCGCTGAGCTTTTGGAAGACAAGGGAGGACGCAGAGCGTTATCAGCGGGAGCAATACAGCAGTGTTCGCGAAACTATGCAGTCCCTGCTCGAGGCCGAACCGGTTGTCCGTACGTTCGAGGTCCACACCTCCACCGGTCACAAGATCACCGCAGGCAAAGCCGCCTGACAACGAGCCGGCCCCATCAAAAAGGCGAACCTCCAACGGCGCGCCTTTTCCTCTTAAAATCCCACGCAAAATCCGAGACTCGGATCTCCTGAAAAATCCGCGACCTCGCCAGGCAAAATCCGTGACCCGCCTTGGCAAATTCAATGAGTATGCTTTGCTGAGACTCAGCCTTCACAAACCTTCCTCGTCCGGGCTTACAGGGATCCGTTCCGGACTGGTAGCTTCGTTGAGAGTACCACCGGCATTTACGCAAGACGAGTCGTTCACACGTGACTCACGCTCTACTGCAAGTCAGTCGACAGCATCTTCGGCGGCTCGCCGTACCAGCAGTACCAGAATCGGCAGAAGGAGTATGCACGACTTCAGACGAACGTCCGCGAACTCAAGGCACGGCAGCAGGACCGCGCCGAGCGTCGGTTCGAACGTGAGACGGTTTATCAGGCTTTCATGAATCCCCATTACGTGGCAACAAATCGCACCGCTAACACGCGGTCTTTTTCTTTCGCGCGGGCCGCTCGCGCGGTAGTTATTCCCCCGTGAGCAGCCATTCCATACTTTTCCCGAACTCGCGGGCAATCCGCAGCAAGATCTCCGCCCCAATCTCCACTTGGGCCCCGCTCCATCATGGACAGTAGTTCTGGCTGATACCTACGCGCGCGGCGAAATCCGCCTGTGTCATATCGAAGCCGCGCACCTCGCGGATACGTCTTCCTACGCCGCTCCAGCCGACCTTAAGCTGTGACGGCCGCGATTTTTTAATTGACGTAATTGGCAGACACTTTGCGACTTCTGAATCGCCTATTTCGAACAAACCAGGGCGAACCTCAAGAGCTATTCGGTCCTGCGCGACGTGCCTGATCTGACACATTGAAAGTGGAGTACCATGGTGCCGAAAAAGCTGGCCTCATCCTAAGTAGTACCTAACGACACTGGGGACCGGTATTTAATACTGCTGACGCTCCAGCCGTACCGTCCTGGCGTTTCGGGAGGAGCCATGCGTGATGCAAGTCAGATCCTTTCTTTCAAGATTCTTTTCTTGGCGGTGTTTCTCGCATCCCTGTGCCTTGCACCGGCAATCGCGCAAAAGCGACCGGAGCCAACCTCGCCTAAATACGACCTGCATACCGAGACAAAAATGAAAGTAACTGTGGAGGAGTTGAAACTGCCGCCGAAAGGCAGCGAGAAAGAAGTAGCCCACCTGCTCGGGAAAAGCGGAGCGGACTCAGTCGACGTTTATCTATGCCCGAAGTCCTTCCTCGACGACATGGGAGTAAGCTTCGAGAAGGGCGACGAAATCGGTCTCACCGGGTCGAAGGTGAAACAGGACACAGCAGATCTCGTCCTGGCACGCGAAGTGGTGAAAGGAAACGATACGCTGGTGCTCCGCGATGACAAAGGGAACCCCGTCTGGGCTTGGCGCCGTTGAAGCCTCTCTCTGAACGTCACCAATCCGGGAAATTCGGGAATGCCTGCAAGGCGAACAATTCGCGGGTCGCCGCGCTGAAACCGCCGCCGCCCGCCCTGCCCAACCCTGGCGTCCCCGCCTGGCTTTCGCTCGCCTTCCGCGCAAACCTGGCGCTAGGCGAAAACGCCTCATTCTCGGTGCGACCGGAAGTGACTGGCAAACTGGCCGTAAAGATATGCGAAGCTTTCTCAGCATTACAAGGTTGAATTCGAAAACGATCAGGTCCGGGTACTACGGATTCACTACGGCCCGCATGAGAAATCAATCATGCATGCCCGTCCCAACGCCGTCGCCGTTTTCTTGACCGCGAATCGCTCGAAGTTCATGCTGCCGGACGGGAAATCAGAAGAGCGTAGCTGGAAGGGAGGCGATGCGGGGTGGACTCCGGCAGAAACACCTGCCCGAAAACCTGACGGATCAGCCGCTCGATCTAGTTTTGGTCGAGCTAAAAAAGTAGCTGGGTTCAAAAATACGCACGCGAGGAGCCGAGAGTAGGGCAGCGTCCAACGAGAGGCGAGGAGTCTTTAACCGAATCCGCGCCAGCTCGGCCTTTCTTTCGGAGCAATATCATCCGTATCGAAAGCGTCCCCGACCTTGACTCCTCGTTCTGGCGAGAGCAGAATTTTTGGGGTTCTCATTCCGGCAACCAGCATTAGGAGTTCCCGCCATGCCGAGGGCCAAAGAACTAACGCTTTCACATGAGAACCTGCGGGATGCTCGCAAGTATCGCGAAGGTGCTTGGCAACGAGCCAGTCAACATCCTGAGTTGTATGGCGATGACGTCAGGGACGACGGGCCCTACCCATGTCGTAGTTGACAGCGTTGGCACAGCGAAGAAAGCGCTTGCGAGCGCCCGACAACCGTATACTGAGGCAGATGTGCTCCGCGTTGAACTACCGAATACGCTAGGAGTGCGGCGAGGTTCGCCGGTAAGCTCGCCCAAGAAGACATCAACATCACTCTCGGCTATCAGACGAGTACTAAAGGCTCGAAGAAGGTGAGTATTGTGTTAGCCGTTTCCGATTTAGCTAATGCGGACCGTATTCGATAAGTGCTTGTCGGCTGTGACCCTCGAGGTGCGCTATGATTCTGCAGTCTCCAAATCGTCCGAGTTCTTATGGCAAAAAGGTTCTCCTCATTGACCGTAACCAACCTACCCGCGACGTGCGAGCCAGCGTTCTGCGGAGTCGCGGCATCGAAGTCCATACGGCCGACTGCCTCGGAGCAGCGCGATTTCTGTGGCAACCTGGTCTCTACCGCTTCATATTGCTCGACGTGCGGAGACACTTTCCCGGAGAGGCGCTCGAATTCTATGAGCAGATTAGAGCCGCGAGTCCTAAGGAACACTTCTTCTTTCTCGTTGGGCCCCCAGCCTATCTTTCCCTCACCTGGCCGGGCGATGTCACCGCCGTAGAAAAGAAACGAGAGCGGGCCGAGAAGATTAAGCGGTTCTTAGCTGCCGCATGAAACCTTCTCCCGGGCAGGACATTGGGAACTTAAAGGCCCAGCCGGTTTCAATTCTTCCTATCGATAGAGGTGGGCAATGACACCAAGAATTTTTTCCCTGATTGCCGCAGCAGTGTTTTTACTGATAGCTCTCGGCCATGCGCTTCGTCTCCTCTTTGGCTGGCACATAACGGTGGGAAACATTGTCGTGCCAGTTTGGATGAGCTGGATAGGGCTTGCTATCGCGGGCTATCTTGCCTACCAGGGCTTCAGGCTGAGCAGACGAATTCGAAGTGAGGTGAAAGTTTTTGGCAAGTAATCTCTCCAACGCAACGAAAACTCGCTCCTGTCAACTAATACTTGGCGCGTGATTCGCGGCTTGGGGCTTCGAGACAAGTTTTGAGAACCCAGTCGACTTCCTCCAGGATGGGCCCGCAACCATGAATCCCGAGGTTGCCGGATTCCAATCAGAATCACGCTATCCGGAAACAATGCGATAAACAGCTTCGACAGCCGCGGCGGCATCGAAAGACGCAACATCAGTGCGGGAACATCACCTCGGATTCCACGCCCGCGTAGTTGTAGTTCTCTCCATAGACATCACAGAAAATCTTGAAGGCCAGGTTGCCGGTGCAATGGCCGGAGCCACATGCCGAACGCCGAGCTCGTCCTTCATCCGCCGCGCGGCCGCCCGGCAACCTCTTCATGCGCGAAAGCGGCGCCGTAGCCAGTCAGCTTCATATCCCTGAGGCGATCGAGCAGAGTGTATTGGCAGGCGTCAGAGCTGTCTAGAAAGCGTTCGTGGTCCGTCGCACCAGTCGATGAGGCATTGGCGGAATTCGGTGCTCGAATGAAGCGGATCAGCGAGACAGCGTCCGCTTGCCGCCTGGTTGATACTGGAGAACCTCTTGAAACCAGTGCTTGTGTATACCGTCGATATCCAGACTGTGCGCCACGGGGTTGCCAAGATGCGCAGCTGGAACCCGAGTAAGGCTTCTTAGAATCCGAAGGAAAGGGTTCAGGTGTATGCTTGCTGCAGCCCAGGCTGGAGAAATAAAAGTCCTATTCAACAGTTTCTCGGATAAAATACTGATCTTCATATGAGCCCGTCCAGCACCAAAGCGTGTTGGATTGCGCGGATGGCCCAGCATTGTTAAAGCCGATCAAGGGCCGCAGGTACTTCTGAGAGGTGAGCCGGGCGGCTTCGTCGGTTTTCGTTTGGAGATTACGCCATGAGGCAGACCTTCGCCATCGGTATCGGAGGCGCGGCCGGTCAAGGTGTTGCCACGCCAGGCGACATTTTCGCGAAGATCTTCAGTCGCCGGGGCCTCCACCTGAATGCCTACAACGCCTATCAGTCGATTATTCGCGGCGGCCACACTTTTCTCACCATCCGTGCAGGCCCTGAAAAAGTCACCAATATGGGTGACTGTATCGACTTGCTTATCCCGCTGAACCAAGACAGCATGAATCGCCACCTGGGCCTGCTCAGCGCGGGCTCTGCGTGCATCTACAATGCTGACACGATTAAGCCAGGGGCCGCCGGGAATTGTGTGCAGCTTTGCCCGCTTCCGGTCTCAAAGCTCGCCGATATCACGCGGAACAAAGTGGCCCAGAACACGCTTGCGATCGGCGCGGGCCTCAACATGATGGGCATCAGCTTTCAAGCGTTAGAAAGCGTCCTCACCGAGCAGTTCAAGAAGAAGGGCGATGCCGTGGTGACTGAAAATGTCGGAATCGCACGGGCCGGCTATGATCATGCCGCCTCGCGGTTCAAGCCCTTTGCCTGGCCGCTTCCGATGACTGAGAACCGTTACGCGGTGCTCAGTGGCAATATCGCGATGGCCATGGGGGGCGCAGCCGCCGGAGTAAAATTCTACTGTGCTTATCCGATGAGTCCTTCCACCGGCGTTCTGCATTGGATGGCGGCGCATGCGCGCAAAGCTGGCATCATGGTTCGGCAAGTGGAGGACGAGATCGGAGTGGTCAACATGGCAATCGGAGCCGCCCACGCCGGCGTGCGCGCTATGTGTGCCACCTCTGGCGGCGGCTTTGCCCTGATGAGCGAAGGCATGGGGATGTCGGCGATGATGGAAACCCCTGTGGTAGTGATCGACTGCCAGCGCGCCGGTCCGTCAACAGGAGTTCCCACCAAGACCGAGCAGGGCGACCTCTGGCAGATGCTCGGCGCGGCGTTCGGCGATTACCCGCGGATCATTGCCTCCCCACTCGACATCGGGGATTGCTTCAAGATCATCCCCGAGATGTTCAACCTCGTCGACCGCTTTCAATGTCCTGGCATGGTGCTTTGCGATCTCTTGCTGTCGGAGGGCAGGCTCAGCGTCGACCCGAAGGATCTGGGCTTCACTCCCGGAATCGATCGCGGGGAGCTAATTACCAAGGCCAACGGAACGCCTTCCGGGCCTGGGATCGGCGGGGACTACAAACGCTACAAGATTACCGAGAGCGGAATATCGCCGCGCGCCATTCCTGGCGTGCCTGGCCATGTCCACACCGCTGCGACCGACGAACACGATGAAGACGGCGTGTTGATCAGCGACGAGTTCACCAACACCGTCAAGCGCCGCGCCATGATGGAAAAGCGCATGCGCAAGGTAACCGGCATCGAAGCCGCGATTCCCCCGCCGGCCCTGTGGGGGCCGCGTAATGCGGATGTGACTCTGATCGGCTGGGGATCGACGAGCGGTGTGATCGAAGAAGCGTGCGAGATCCTTAGCGAGCAAGGAATCTCGGCCAACCAGCTTCAGATCCGCTGGCTGGTCCCCCTGCATGGCGAGGCAATTGTCGAAATTCTGAAAGGTGCGCGACACACCATCATCGTGGAGAACAATTACAGCGGCCAGTTCGCTCGCTACCTGCGCAGCGAAACCAGCTGTGTGCCGAACGGGTACATCCGCAAATACGATGGGGAACCGTTCATGCCGCACCACATTGTAGAAGCGGTTAAGGAACAGCTGACCGGGAAGACCACCCTCTCAGTTCCGGCCCACGAAATCATGGTTTGAGGAGAAGAAGAAATGGCGACCGGTCTGGCAGCTCCAAAACAACTGGCGATTGCCGATCTGAAAGGCAAAGTCGATCCCGATTGGTGCCCGGGCTGCGGCGATTTCGGTGTGCTTGCTGCGGTAGAGAAAGCCCTCGTGGAGCTGCAGATCCCGAACCATGACGTGGTCACCATCAGTGGCATCGGCTGTTCGTCCAACTTTCCCGGTTTCATTAATACCTATGGCATGCACACTCTGCACGGCAGGGCGCTGGCGGTGGCGACCGGGGTGAAGCTTGCCAATCACGATCTGACAGTACTGGTGACTGGCGGTGACGGCGACGGTTTCGGTATCGGCGGCAACCACTTCGTCCACACCATGCGCCGCAACGTCGATCTGCTCTACATCGTCATGGACAATCAGATTTACGGCCTCACAACTGGCCAGACCTCGCCCACCAGCCGCATCGGCATGAAAACGAAAAGCATGCCCTTCGGTAACATCGAAGCGCCAGTGAACCCCATTTCGCTCGCCCTGGCCGCCGGGGCCACCTTCGTCGCGCGCGGCTTCAGTGGCGAGCAGAAGCACCTCACACAACTGATCAAACAAGGCATAGAGCACAAAGGTTTCTCGTTCTTGGATGTCTTTAGCCCTTGTGTCACCTATAATCACGATAATACTTACCAGTGGTTCCGTTCGCGCGTGAAGAAGCTCGAGGATGACCCTGCTTACGATCCCACCAACTGGCTGGCCGCGATGGAAAAGTCCCTTCTCTGGGGTGATGAGATCCCCATCGGAACATTCTTCGAACGCACCGACATTCTCACCCTGCACGGTGCCGAGCCGGTCCTGAACAATGGCCCGCTGGTGTATTGTGACACGCGGATAACTCCCGACGTGGCCCACTCGTTCATTGAGGAGTTGCTGTAGCGCGCTACGTGTGATGAGCGGATGCGGATGAGTAGCTTTGGCGGTGGGAGGTCGAGGCGCAATATGCCGGACATGATCGACGACAGAAAAAGGGCGGCTTTTCGCCGTCCTCCTTGCGAAACGGTACGGTGTAAACATAGGCTTTCACCTGCAGGTGGTGCCCTTCATGGCCACTTGAGCGCCTTTGGATTTTCGACGGCCCAGGACTTCTGATCTTTGTCTGTGACGATCGTCCAAAGCGGCAAATTCACAAGGGACGAATACGCTAAGTACGGGGCGAACTACGCAGAATCGGGAGGGTCAAGAGCCATGAGACTCAATGACACGATTGGCTCGATTTTGAAGCAGAAGGAAGGCGAGATCTGGTCGATAGCTCCCGATCAGTCAGTCTACGAAGCAATAGAAAAGATGGCAGACAAGGGAGTCGGTGCATTGCTTGTGATTGCCCAAAGCGAGCTAGTAGGCGTCATCTCAGAGCGCGATTACGCCCGCAAAGTTATTCTCAAAGGAAGGTCCTCAAAGGAGACTCAGGTTAAAGAAATCATGACAAGCCCGGTGATTTTCGTTACTCGGAAGGACACGGTTGATGAATGCATGACCATTATGACGAATAACCGTATACGCCATCTTCCGGTCGTGGAAAACGAGAAAGTCATGGGGATGGTATCGATCGGCGACCTGGTGAAGTGGATCATCTCAGAGCAGGAAGAGACCATTCAGCAACTGGAGCACTACATCACCGGGAAATACCCGGCCTGAAACGCCTCAATCGCCCGCAGCAGCCCCGATGTCTAGGCCCGAGGGGTGATTTTTCGGCGTTTCTAGGATTTCAAAGCAGCGAACAAGCTGTTAAGGCTCTCCTTCGCATCGCCGAAGAGCATCATGCACTTAGGGTCGTAGTAAAGCTCGTTATCAACTCCGGCGAAGCCTGGGCGGAGACTGCGCTTGAGGACAATGATCGACTTTGCGCGGTCGACTTCCAAGATAGGCATGCCATAGAGCGGACTATTCCTGTTGTTCTTCGCGGCCGGGTTCGTCACGTCGTTCGCGCCGATAACCAAGGCAATGTCTGCTTCTGGGAAGTACGGGTTGATTTGTTCCATCGTGTACAGCTGGTCGTAGGGTACGTTTGCCTCGGCGAGCAGAACGTTCATGTGGCCAGGCATGCGGCCGGCGACCGGGTGAATGGCGTATTTCACATCTATGCCGCGCGTGGACAGCAGCTTTGCCAGCTCACTGACGCCGTGCTGAGCTTGTGCGACCGCCATCCCATAACCCGGGACGATGATGACTGACCTGACGCTGTCGAATAGAACAGTCAGCTCTTCAGGAGTGATGCTGCGGACGGTCCCCATCGCCTCCGCTGCACCGACCTCCTCTTTCTTGATCTTGCCGAAAGCGCCAAATAGAACGTTCATCGCGGAGCGATTCATGGCTCTGCACATCAGCAACGAGAGAAGGAAGCCAGAAGTGCCATCAAGCGAGCCTGTAATGATCTGGATCTTGTTCATCAGCACGAAGCCCATGGAGGCGTCTGCGAGACCACCGTAGGAGTTCAGCAAGGCTATGACCACGGGCATATCGGCCGCCCCGATGGGAATGACCAGCAGAAAGCCAAACAGTAAAGCCAGACCGACTATCACAAAGAACAGAGTAATGGCCGCCGGTGCAAAGACCAGGTAGATGAGCGTTCCCACCACCGTAGCCAGCAATGTGATGTTGAAAATGTTCTGTCCCCGGTAGGTGATGGGAGATCCTGGGAGGAGCCCCTGCAGTTTTCCCGCGGCCATGAGGCTTCCCGTGAAGGTCAGGCTGCCGATGACCACCTCCAGACCAATCGTGGTCATCTTTACGTGGTCGAGCCCGACAGCGACGTGGCGGACGTACTCGGAAATTCCTATCAGGCTGGCCGCTAAAGCTCCGAGGGAATGCGAAAGAGCAGTTCGTTGCGGGACAGCCGTCATCGGTATCCGCAGTCCCATGGCGCCACCCACGATGCCGCCAGTAAGGAGACCCACGGTGATCCAGCGGTAATTGACAATTTCAGGGTGGAAGAGCGTTCCCGCAATGGCCATCACCATGCCGAGTGCGGCCAGGAGCATACCCTTCCTCGCGTACTTGGGTGAGCTCAGACCTTTCAGCCCCAGGATGAACAGAACCGCCGACACGATGTAGAAGTATCGCAACGCCGCAGCCGCGAAGACGGCAGACGACTCGGCGTCATTTCCCGATCGCCTGAACCCATGCATGAGCACCAGCAAAACAATGATGAGAACTGGGAGGGCGAGCAACAGTTTTGGATTGAACCGGCGATGCTGAATGCTAAACTCTTCCCGCTTCTTGAACATCTTCAGCATCCGGTCGGTAATTAGAAAGCCGCCGACCACGTTTGTCGAAGAACAGGTCACCGCCAGGAACCCGAGGGTAGTGCTTAACCGGCTGTAATTGGCACCGGCGACGACCAGGGAACCGATAAGCGAGATTCCTGAAATCGCGTTGGTGGCCGACATCAGGGGAGTGTGCAGCAAGGGTGGCACACGCGTGATCACGTGATAGCCGAGGAAGCCCGCCAGGATGAAGATATAAAGTCCGATCTCGAGTTCGGTCGTCATCGTATTCGACCTTCGAAGCGTTCAGAGGCTAGACTTGACTATGTCGTGTAGAACCCTTCCTTGATGCGTAACCAGTGGGCCGCGTGTCAGTTCGTCGTTCAAGTCGAGATGCGGTGTCCCGTCTTTGAGAAGATGAAGGAGGTAACTCGTAACGGTCCTGGCATACATCTCGCTACCCTGAAACGGCACCGTACTTGGCAGGTTCATAGGACCGATAATGATCACGCCGTGTCTCACGATTTCCTGGCCGGGTTCGGTTAACGCGCAGTTCCCGCCCTGCTCCGCCGCAAGGTCCACAATGACGGAGCCTGGTCGCATACCGCGGACCATCTCCTCGGTTATGAGGATGGGAGCCCGCTGCCCGGGAACCAGCGCCGTGGGGATGACGACGTCGGCCGCAGCCACATGCTTGGACATCATTTCCTGCTGCTTCTGGTAGAACTCTGCCGACTGCGCTTTGGCATAACCGCTCTTATCCTCAGCATCTTTCGAAGCGAGGCCCAGCTCCGCGAATTTGGCACCGAGGCTCTCTACTTGCTCCTTGACGGCGGAGCGGGTGTCGTACGCCTCGACGATCGCGCCAAGCCGCCTTGCAGTGCCAATAGCCTGCAGCCCAGCCACGCCCGCCCCGATGACGAAAACCCGCGCCGGCGTAATTGTGCCAGCGGCAGTCATGAGCAGCGGGAAGAACTTCGGAAGGCGACTCGCGGCGATTAGGACAGCCTTGTAACCAGAGATCGTGCTCATGGCGCTAAGGGCATCCATGGCCTGGGCCCGCGTAATGCGCGGCATGAGTTCCATGGAGAACGCCGTAACGTTGCGCGCCGCGAGCGCCTTGATTGCCGTGGCGTTCGTGTAAGGCTGGAGGAAGCTGATGAGGATCAAGTCCTCGCTCATGCGCCCGATCTCGTCTATCGTCGGAGGCTGCACCTTGAGGAGGACGTTCGCTTTGTCGAAAACCTCTGCCTCGAGGCGTGCACCCTTTCCCTCATAAGCTGCGTCGAAAAAGCCAGCGGACTGGCCTGCACCGGACTGGACGACAACCTCCAAGCCGGCCTTAGTGAGTCTCGGCACGAGTTCGGGAACAAGCGCCACCCGTTGCTCGCCCGGGAGCGTCTCTTTCGGAACGCTGACGATCATAGGCATCGGCGAATCGGTGCAGATACAGCTCGGTCCGCTATTCTAATCCCGTCCGGCATAACTCCTACTAATAAGAGCGAAGCCCCGCTGGTCCCGAAACGTCTCCGAAGAGCCCATAAACGAGGTCCATGGTTGAGGTTGAAACCGGAGGATCGCACGGGTTTTCTCAAGCCTTTCGGCTACCGCGGTTATCGTCGTGACTTGAGCTTCGCTCTTTTTATGGGTACTATTCCAAATTTTCCGCCTGCCAGCGCGGAACCATCTCATGGCATACAAATTTCGGCGTCAGTGCATTTCATCGAGAAATGCCTTGAGCTTGCGGGAGCGTGCGGGGTGGCGCAGCTTGCGCAGGGCCTTAGCTTCGATCTGGCGAATGCGTTCGCGAGTGACTGCAAACCACCGGCCAACCTCCTCCAGCGTGTGCTCCGACCCATCCTCCAGACCAAAGCGCATCTTGACCACTTTCTCTTCACGCGGGCTGAGGGTGTGTAGCACCTGCGCGGTCTGTTCCTTCAAATTCACGTTCATGGCGGCTGCGGCGGGTGACACCACGGCGCGGTCTTCGATCAAGTCGCCCAGGTGGGAATCCCCCTCCTCGCCAATTGGCGTCTCCAGCGAGA
>WNGL01003394.1_pt1 | contig 21777 bp, 18 predicted proteins | sample 5400591 | NCBI WGS metagenome assembly WNGL01 (sample SAMN13153377, study PRJNA577476) | soil metagenome | isolation source: 80 cm soil or saprolite under Garry oak tree replicate 1 | place: USA:California | collected 2016-06-15 | reverse complement strand
ACAGCGCCCGGTCCGAGATCGCCTCCACCTTCTCCTGCAGGTCACGCATCGTGTCGCCGGCCCGGTCGGCCGCCTGCGACACCGCGCGCACGGTGTCCGCGATGGACCCGGCGGTCGCCGCGAGCTGCTGGATCGTCGCCGACGTCTGCGCCACCGCCGCCGACTGCTCACTGGTCACCGCGGCCGCGTTCCTCGCCGCCGTCCGCAACTCGGCGGCCACCTCACCCAGCACCGCCGACGCCGACCGCAACCGCGCCAGCAGCTCATCACGATCGCCCAGCCGCCCCAGTGCCTCGGTCAGTCGCCCCAGTGCCTCGGTCAGCTCCAGCTCCCGCTGGTGGGCACGGCGCAGCAGCCCGATCATGAACCACGCGAACCCGGCACCCGTCAGTACCGCGAGCGTCGCCGCCGCCACGCCGATCGCCAGCGCCTGGCCGGCAGCGGAGCTGGCGGCAGCGGCGGAGCCTGCCGCGCGATCCGTCGCGAGGCCGGCCAGGGTGTTCAACGCCCCGGTGACATTGTCTGCTTCCAGGTCAAGCTGTCCTATCGCGGTGAGCTTGCGTGAGAGGCTGGCGGTCGCCAGCCGGCGGTCCGCCAGGAACGCGGAATAGTAATGGTCCTGGGCGGCACTGACGTTCGCGAGCGCCCGGGCACTGGCCGCGCTCCCCGTCGTCACCGCGCCGACCACCTGGTCGAACTGCCTATCGAGCGCCTGCGCGCCAACGAGGTAGGCCTGATCCTCGGTCGTGAGGTACCGGAACATCTCAACGAGTTGCTGCGCGGATATGGAGACGAGCTGTTGCGCGCGCTGTGAGTCGACAGTCGCCGTCCGCGCCTGCTCCGCATCAGCGATCGCCGCCTGGTAAAGGCTGATCGTCACGGCGACCGCCGCCGCGATCATCGCGACGATCAGAGCGTCGGCCACGGAGACACGTCGCGTTGACCACACTCGTTGCTGTCCCACCATCACACCTACGCTTAGGTCCCTTGGTCCTTTTTCACCCCGCTGCACTCAGGAGTACCCACGATGACTACATGGAATCACTCGATGACGGTGCGATAAGGCAGCGTTAGGAGCCCTGACCAGGCTCTCGTTACTTATAGTAACACTATATCTCCGATTAGTGACATGGTGGTATGGTGTGAAGGCTGGTAAATGGGGATGCATTCGAGACTTCCGATGTCGCCAGCTTTCTGCCGGGGGAGGCACGCATGCGTGCGGATGAGTCAGGTACAAGCCGGGGGCGGATCCTGCTGATCGATGATGACCGGGTGTTCGCCATCTGGGTAGCGCAGGTGGTACACAAGCGCGGCGGGTACGACCTCAGGCACGTATCCGACCCAGTAGCCGGGCTGCGATGCGTGGAGAGCGAACCATGGGATCTCGTGATCACCGATATCGAGATGCCGGGCATGAGAGGAACCGAGCTGCTTGAGCGGATACACCTGCTCGAGCCCGGGCTGCCGGTGGCCGTGATGACCGCGCACGCGGCCGGAAGCGGCGCCCTCGCCGATTTGTCACCGACCGTGGAGTTCATGGGCAAACCGGTGCCGTCGGCCGACCTCCTGAGCAGAGTGGGCGTGCTCATCGCCAAGGGGCGGGCCATCCGCTCCACCTGCTGAACCGTCAGCCTGCGGGGCGGATCGCGCCGATGAGGCCGCCGGGCTGGTACATGCCGTCGATACGGACGAAGGCGCCGGTGTACGGGGCGTCGACCATCATGCCGTTGCCAATGTAGATCCCCACGTGGTGAATCGTGCTCGGATCGGACGTGTCCGTGGCGAAGAACAGCAGGTCGCCCCGGCGGAGCTGGTCCAGCGGCACGCGCGGCCCGGATTGCCACTGGTAGCCGGTCCAGTGCGCGAGCTGGACGCCTGCGTGCGACCACGCGATCATGGTCAGGCCCGAGCAGTCGTAGGTGTCCGGCCCGGCGCCGCCCCACTGGTAGGGCTTGCCCAGCTGGGACAGCGCCCAGTTGGCCGCGATGTCGCCCTGGGTGGCCGAGGCGCCCGACCCCCAGGCCCAGGACGGCACCTGGCTGGAGCCGACGCGGCCAGCCGCCGCGCTGGCGGCGGCCGCGGCCCGGGCGGCGGCCGCCGCGGCCTGGGCGGCGAGGGCGGCCTGCCGGGCCGCCTTCAGCGCCGAGGCCTTCGCCTGGGCGCTGGCCAGCTCGCCGGCCAGCTTGTTCCGGTTGCCCCTGGTCACCTTGACGAACGCGGCCTGCCTGGCCGCGGCGGCCTGGATGGCCACCTTGAGGGCGCTCGCCGCCCGCAGGTCGGCCTGCTGGGCCACCAGCAGCTTGTGCGCCTGAGTCCGGAACACCCGGGCCACCGCGTCGTTGGCCTGGTTCGCGGCCAGCACGTCCGTGCCCGACTGGGCCAGGACCTGGCCCATCCCCACCTGGGCCATGAACGCCTGCGGGCCGCGGGCGTCGCCGAGCATGGCCGTCACCGGATCGAACCCGCCCCCGGACTCGAACTCCTGCGCGGCGAGCCTGGCCAGCCGCAGCCCGCTGGCCGCCTGCTGCCGCTCGGCCTGCCGGAGCCGGGCCTGCGTCACCTGGTACGCCGACGCGGCCCGCTGCTCGTTCACCCGGGTCTCGTCGTAGCGCTCGGTCAGCACCTCCGCCTGGGTCTGCAGCTTCGCCAGCACCGCGTTCGCGGCCGACAGCTTGCCCTGCACCGCGCCCAGCGACGCCTGGTGCTGCCGGACCTGGTTCTCCGCCGCGTTGATCTGGGCCGTGCTCGGCGGGCTCGGGTTGCTCTCCAGGCGCCAGCGTGATGGCGCGGCCGGCGCAGTGAGCACCACGAGCAGGCCGCAGCCCAGCGCCACGCGCACACCGGCACGTCTGCTGGCATGTCCGTTCGCATGTCCGGCCAGACGACGAGAGACTTTAACCCCGAGTCCCCATGCATCCCTCAAACCCCCAGCACCCCCCACACTCCGTCCCCGACGCCCCCAAGCGTTCCCGATTACTAAGCGTAGCTACCTTATCTCGTAATGTGATGTTAGTCTCGTCGCTATCGACGCCCGGGCCAGGTCGGAATGTGATCCCGAGCACATTTGTTCGTCGGGATGATTCACACTATTAGGGCAGGGCCAGACAACTATCGCTGGCCAGCCCGCAGGCCGAGGCGGCCGTGGCGTAGCGGCCGGCAAGGAGGATCGGTGGAGGACGTCGACGTCGTGCTCAGGCGGGCACCGCTTTTCGATGGGCTCGACGAAGAAAGCGCACGCGCGCTCCGGCGGCAGATGCCAGACGTCAAGTTGTCACGGGGCGAGCACCTCTTCAACGAAGGGGACGGCGGCGACCGTCTGTACGTGGTGCTCGACGGCAAGATCAAGCTCACCCGCGCGGCCGCCGACGGCCGCGAGAACCTGCTCAGCGTGCTGGGACCCGGCGAGATGTTCGGCGAGCTCTCGCTGTTCGACCCGCGCCCGCGGACCTCGACGGCCAGCGCCGTCACCGACGTGACGGTCGCGGCGCTCGCCCACGACGCGCTGCGCCCGTGGCTGCTCGAGCGGCCCGAGGTCTCCATGCACATGCTGCAGGCGTTGGCCAGGCGGCTGCGCCGGGCCAACGACGTGATGGCCGACCTCGTCTTCACCGACGTGCCGGGCCGGGTGGCCAAGAACCTGCTCGACCTGGCCGACAGGTTCGGCGAGCAGGACCGCGACGGGCTGCACGTCCACCACGACCTGACCCAGGAGGAACTGGCCCAGCTGGTCGGGGCGTCCCGGGAGACGGTCAACAAGGCCCTGGCCGACTTCGCCGCCCGGGGGTGGCTGCAGATCTCGGCCCGTTCGGTCCTCATCCTGGACACCGAACGCCTGCGCAAGCGCGCCCGCTAGCCTGCCCTGCTCGCGCCCGCCGGCTCCGCCCGCCTGCCCGGTCGGCTGCGCTCGCCAGTTCCGGTCCGCCCACGCCCAGCATCCTTGGCTTTTCCATGATCGTGGCCAGAAATGGGCATTATTTGTCCAAAACTGGCCATGATCATGGTTCCTCGCCTGTCTCGGCCGCCAGGTAGTCGATCTGGGCGCGGACGGACCACTCGGCGGCGGGCCAGACCGAGGGGTCGACGTCGGTGTAGATCATGGCGACGATCTCGGCGGGCGTCTTCGCCCCCGCGGCCAGGGCCGACCTGACCTGGTCCAGCCGCTCCGCGCGGTGCGACAGGTAGTAGTCCAGCGTCCCGAGGGGGTCCGCGAGCATCGGGCCGTGCCCGGGCAGCAGCAGGCCGACTCCCCGGCTCTCGGCCAGGTCGCGCAGCAGGCGCAGTGTCCGCAGGTAGTCGCCGAGGTTCCCGTCGCCGGCGATGACGGTGGTGCCACGGCCGAGCACGGTATCGCCGGTGAACAGGGCGCCGTCCGCGGGCAGCAGCAGGCACACCGAGTCGCCGGAGTGGCCGGGGGTCGCGACGACCCGCAGCTCACAGCCGGCCGCCGTGACCACGTCGCCGTCCGCGAGCCCTTCCTGGCCAAGGCGTTGCGCCGGGTCGGCCGCCTGCACCGGCGCCCCGGCCAGCCCGGCGAGCCGCGCCGCCCCGGCGGAATGATCCGGGTGCCCGTGCGTCAGCAAGATCTTCGCCACCCGCCGGTCGCCCGCGACCGCCGCGGCGTGCACCCGGCGCAGGTGCCCCTCGTCGTCTGGTCCCGGGTCCACCACCACGACGGAAGAGGAGCCGGGCTCGGCGATCAGCCAGGTGTTGGTCCCGTCCAGCGTCATCGGCGAGGGGTTGGGCGCCAGCAGGCAAGTCGCCCGGGGCGCGCGGAACCCGTCGATGCCCGCCGCCGGTACGCTCACTGGCCTCCCCTTCGGCTCACCCGGTCTCCCGCTCGGCCCCGGGGGGCGGCATGGCCAGCCGCGCCCGTCCGTCCTCGACGATCACCTTGGGCAGCCGCGGGGCGATGACCGGCCGGCGGGCCAGGATGGCGGCCACGTCCTGGTGCCCGGCGAGCTCGCCCAGGGTCACCGCGGTCGGCGGCAGCAGCGTGATCTCGCCAGCCTCGGCGGCCTCGAGCGCCGCGGCAGGCCGAAGCCACATGCCCGACTCCGACTCACCGGGATCGGCGTCGCCTTCCGGCGCCGCGATGGCCGTCTGCCCGGGCGGCAGGGCGGCGGCGAAGAACCACGTGTCGAACCGCCGGGGCGAGGCCTCCGGCGTGATCCACCGGGCCCAGGGGGTGAGCAGGTCGGCGCGCACCGCCAGGCCCCGGCGGGTGAGCACCTCCCCGAGCGACGCCGTGCCTGCCAGCAGGGCCCGCCGGTCCCCGGCCAGGCCGGCGCCGTCGCGGACCAGGTCAGCCGGGGCGGCTTCGGGGCCGGCCAGCAGCACGCCCGACTCCTCGAACGTCTCCCTGACCGCCGCGCACACCAGGGCCCGCGCACGATCCGGCGGCACGTCGAGCAGCCGGCCGAGATCGGCCGGGGCGGGCCCGGTCCACCCGATGCCGGGGTCGGCGTCACGCGGGTCCACCGACCCGCCGGGGAACACGCAGGCCCCCGGCGCGAACTCGAGTTCCGCGACGCGCCGCAGCAGGAATGCCTCGACGCCGGACCCCGCCTCGCGGATCAGGATCACGGTGGCGGCGTCACGGGGGACGGCTGGCTGCCGCGTACCGTCCGCGATCTCGCGGGCCCGCTCGGCGAGCTTGCCCGGCACCACCGGGCCCGATCTCGCCGCCCTGGGCTCGTTCATCGGTGCTGGCTCATTTAGGGGCTGGCTCATTCGGGCTGGTCCGCCGGCCGCCGGCTCAGTCGCGGACTTCGGCGATCAGCTCGACTTCCACCGGCGCGTTCAGCGGCAGCTCGGCCACCCCGATCGCGCTGCGGGCGTGCCTGCCGTCCTCGCCGAACACCTCGATGAGCAGCTCGCTCGCCCCGTTGATCACCTGCGGCTGGCCGGTGAAACCCGGCGCGCTCGCCACGAAGCCGGTGACCTTCACGATCCGGCGGATGCCCTCGAGGCCGCCGGCCGCCGCCGCGGCGGCGGCCAGGGCGTTCAGCGCGCAGGTCCGGGCCATTCCGGCCGCGTCCTCGGCGGTGACCGCGTCACCGACCTTGCCGACGGCGGGCAGCTTCCCGTCCACCGTCGGCAGCTGGCCGGAAACGTACACGTACGATCCGGTCCGCACGGCCGGCACGTACGCGGCGACCGGGGGGACCACCGGCGGAAGCGTTAGCCCGAGCGCGGCCAGCCGCTCAGCCGCGGCGGTCATCCCTTCTCCCTCTTCATGTAGGCGACCAGCTGCTCGGAGTTGGGACCGGGGATCACGGCCACCAGCTCCCATCCGTCGTCGCCCCAGTTGTCCAGGATCTGCTTGGTCGCGTGTACGAGCAACGGCACCGTCGCGTACTCCCACTTTGGCATGGACCGACCCTACGCCCCGTCTCGGGCGACCCGGTCAGCGGCTGTTACCTCCCGCACCTCTTCAGAAACAACGGGCTCCACCGCGGGCGCCGGCGGGATGGACGATTCCTCCAGCTCGGGCACGTTGACGTTGGAAATGGCCGCCTCGGCCGCCGCCACCTCGGCGTCGCCGTAGTCCTCGATCTCGCGGGGCGGCTCGTGCTCGGGATGGGCCGGGCCGGGTGCCATCTTCTCGAAAAACCTGAGCAGCTCGACCGGGACAGGCATGACCAGCGTGCTGTTCTTCTCGCCGGCCACCTCGACGACCGTCTGCAGCAGCCGCAGCTGAAGCGCGGCCGGGTCGCGGGCCATCACGTTGGCCGCCGCGGCCAGCCGCTTGGACGCCTGGTACTCGCCGTCGGCGGTGATGATCCGCGCGCGCCGCTCGCGCTCGGCCTCGGCCTGCCGCGACATGGAGCGCTTCATGCCCTCGGGCAGCGACACGTCCTTGATTTCCACCCGCTCGACCCGGACGCCCCACGGGCCCTCGGTCGGCTCGTCGATGATCCGGCGCAGCTCCCGGTTGACCGAGTCCCGCTCGGCCAGAAGCTGGTCCATCTCGGACTGGCCGATGATCGACCGCAGCGAGGTCTGCGCCTGCTGGGAGATGGCGAACATGTAGTTCTGCACGTTGACGGTGGCCTTGATCGGGTCCACCACGCGGAAGTACACCACCGCGTCCACCCGGACGCTCACGTTGTCCCTGGTGATGCCCTCCTGAGCGGGCACGGCCATGGCGACGATCTGCATGTTGACCTTCGCCATCCGGTCGCCGATCGGCCGGATGACGTGGAGCCCGGGGCCGCGTAGCGCGGGCAGGACCTGCCCGAACCGGTAGATGACGCCCTTCTCGTACTGCTGGACCACCTTGAGCGAGCGCGCGGCCGTGATTATCCCGAGTATGACCAGGATCACGATGACGGCGAAAACTGCACCCACCGGGATCACCTCTCTTCCTAGACCCCAGCGTAGTGACAATAGGATCACACGCTAGTCACGCCCGCCGAACCATCAGGTATCCACACGGAGATAGCCTCCGTGAGAAGGAACAACCGGAGGCAAAATCGGCATGACCACGAGGGACACCGACTGGGACGGCGTGCGGCTGCACGTGGTCACGGGCAAGGGCGGCACCGGCAAGACTACCGTAGCGGCGGCGCTCGCACTGGCCCTGGCTAGCGCAGGCCGCAAGGTCCTGCTGATCGAGGTCGAGGGCAGGCAGGGCATCGCCAGGCTCTTCGACTGCCCTCCGCTCCCCTACGAGGAGCGCAAGGTCGCGATCGGCCTGGGCGCCCAGGGGGCCGCCCAGGGCGGCGACGTATACGCGCTCGCCGTCGACCCGGAAGGCGCGCTGCTGGACTACATGGAGATGTTCTATAACCTGCGCCGCACCGGGAAGGCCCTGACCAGGCTGGGCGTGGTCGACTTCGCCACCACGATCGCCCCGGGCCTGTCCGACGTGCTGGTCACCGGGAAGGCCACCGAGGCGGCCAGGCGCCGGGTGGACCGGCGCGACGACAGCCACGTGTACCACGCGGTGGTGATGGACGCGCCGCCGACCGGCCGGATCAGCCGGTTCCTCGACGTCAGCACGGAGGTTTCCGACCTGGCCAAGGTGGGACCGATCAGGACGCACGCGGACACGGTGGCCCGGGTGATCCGCTCGCCGCAGACGGCGGTGCATTTCGTCACGACGCTCGAGGAGATGCCGGTCCAGGAGACCCTGGATGGCATCGCCGAGCTGCGCGAGCTGACCGGCGGGGCCATCAGGCCCGGCGGCATCTTCATCAACATGGCCCGTCCGGCCATGCTGAGCAGCGCGGACCTGGCCGCGGCCGCCAGCGGGTCGCTGGACGTCACCGAGCTCGCTCTCGGGCTGAAGGCGGCCGGGATCAGCGACAACCACGGCCTGGCCGCCGACCTGATGACCGAACTGAGAGAGCACGCGCTCCAGGTGGCGCTGCAGGACAGGGAGCGGGACGAGCTGCTCACCTCCGGGCGCCCGCACTACGAGCTGCCGATGATCCCGGAAGGGATCGACCTGGCCAGCCTGTACCAGCTGGCCGCCGCGCTCCGCGAGCAGGGGGCAGCATGAGCGCGAATCCCGTGAAGCTCGACATGGACCGGATCATCGACGACCGCCGGACGAGGATCATCGTCTGCTGTGGTTCGGGCGGCGTCGGCAAGACCACGGCCGCGGCCGCGATCGGCCTGCGCGCGGCCGAACGCGGCAGGCAGGCGTGCGTCCTCACCGTTGACCCGGCCCGGCGGCTGGCGCAGTCCATGGGCCTGACCTCGCTGGACAACACCCCGCGCCAGGTCGACGGGGTGGAGGGCGACAGCGGCGGCAGCCTGCACGCGATGATGCTCGATATGAAGCGGACGTTCGACGAGATCGTGGAGGCGCACGCCGACCCCGACCGGGCCGCGCAGATCCTGGCCAACCCGTTCTACCAGTCGCTGTCCTCCAGCTTCGCCGGGACGCAGGAGTACATGGCCATGGAGAAGCTCGGCCAGCTCAGGCACGCCGACGCGTGGGACCTGATCGTGGTCGACACCCCGCCGAGCCGGTCCGCGCTCGACTTCCTCGACGCGCCGCAGCGGCTCGGCCGGTTCCTCGACGGCCGGCTGATCAGACTGCTGACCGCGCCGGCCAGGACGGGCATGTCGGCCATGCGGGTGCTGAACGCCGGGTTCGCCATGATGACAGGCGCGCTGACCAAGCTCCTCGGCGCGCAGGTGCTCAAGGACGCGCAGACGTTCGTCACCGCGCTTGACACGATGTTCGGCGGCTTCCGCGAACGCGCCGAGACGACATACCGGCTGCTGCAGACGCCGGGCACCGCGTTCCTCGTGGTGGCCGCGCCGGAGCCGGACGCGCTGCGCGAGGCGTCCTATTTCGCCGAGCGCCTGGACGCCGAGCGCATGCCGCTGGCCGGGCTCATCCTCAACCGGGTGCACACCTCGCCCGCCGGACGGCTGAGCGCCGCACGGAGCTTGGCGGCCGCCGAGACACTGGACATGCAGGACAAGCCGAACGGGCCGGGTTCCGACGCCCCCCGCTACTCGATCGCCGCGGCGGCGCTGCGCATGCACGCGGAGCGGATGCACCTCAGCAAGCGGGAACGGCGGCTGGCCGAGCACTTCACCTCGGCTCACCCGGCCATCCCCGTCGCGGAAGTGAGCGCGCAGCCCGAGGACGTGCACGACCTCGACGGGCTGCGGGTGATCGGCACGATACTGTCCCGGCAGGGGTCGTAAACCCCTGCCGGGACAGCACGAATAACCTTGATCAGCGTGATCTAAGACCAGCGTGATCTTGGCTGAGAGGCGGCCTGGCCACGCTGCCTAGGCCGGTGCTGAGCGGCTCTGCTCAGCTCTGTTACTTAGCCCTGCTACCTAGCTGGGTTACCTAGCTGGCGACGAGCTCGTCGATGGACTGCCGCTCATACTCGTCGCGGGCGCGCTCGAGCAGGTCGCGCCACGAGGTTACCTCGGGGCGCCGACGGAGCAGCGCGCGGCGCTCCCGCTCGGTCATCCCGCCCCAGACACCGAACTCGATCCCGTTGTCGAGCGCATCCGCAAGGCACTCGGTGCGCACCGGGCATCCCCGGCAGATCAGCTTGGCGCGGTTCTGCGCTGCACCCTGGACGAACAGTTCGTCAGGGTCTGTTCCCTTACATGCGGCGCGTGTGGTCCAGTCAGTGATCCACATGTGCCCACTCCTCTTGATCGTCGAGCGCGAGTACTACGACGGTCGTCTCGATGGGGTTACGATCCCGGGGCGAGTGCGTGCGGCCGCCCTGCCACGGTTATATGTTCGTGATCCAGCAACTTACGGAAGTCGGGCCGGGATGCCAAGACCCCGGCATGGCCATTTACCAAATAGTTCTCACGGGCTATATGAAACCGGGACAATAGTCACTCTCCGGATGCATTCATGTTCTCGTCGTTACATCGACGGCCTATCGTGTCGCCTGACGGTGACTTGTGGTAATAATTCCGATTTATCTGTGCTTTGGTGTGTCTAGGGGTCTCGGTCGATCTAGGCCACGAATGTCCGGTCCGAAGGCTCTGATTACTTGCCAGAGCGGCGTACCCTAAGTCGCGTGCAGCTCGGAGAGACGATTTTCACGCGGACGAGCGTACTCGGACGCCTCGTCGTGTTCGCAGCGGTCGGCGGGGTGCTCGCCGCGGCCATGGTGCTTCCCATCGTGGCCGCGACCGGGGTCCTGGTCAGGAACGAAGCCGCCAAGTTCACCACCCTGTCGCTGAACAGCGCGGGCCTGCCCCAGCGGTCGGAGATCCTGGACAGGAACGGCCACTTCCTGGCGTGGGTGTATAGCGTCGACGTGCCCTACTACAACAGCGCCCACCACGCCAGCGGGCTCCAGTACACCGGCTGGGACCGGCAGCCGGTGGCCTACAGCCAGATCTCGCCGAACATGGTGAACGCGGTGGTGGCCATCGAGGACTCCAGGTACTGGCAGCACGGCGCGATCGACCTGCGCGGCACCATCCGTGCGGCGATGAACGACATTCAGCACAAGCCGGTCCAGGGCGGTTCCACGATCGCGCAGCAGTACGTGAAGAACGTGCTCCTGCTGGCGGCCGAGCTAGCGGACAACTCTCAGGCCGCCCAGGCCGCGAACGCCGAGACGCTGAACCGCAAGCTGAACGAGCTGCGGATGGCGGTAGCCGCCGAGCACCAGGAGTCCAAGCAGGACATCCTGGCCGGCTACCTGAACGACGCCTATTTCGGCAACAACGCCTACGGGATCCAGGCCGCCGCCGAGACGTACTTCGGCACCAGCGCGGCGAAGCTGACGGTGACCCAGGCCGCCACCTTGGCCGGCATCGTCGAGAATCCCTCGGCGTACGAGCCCATCCACCACGCCGCGACGGCCAGGATGCGGCGCGATACCGTGCTGGCCCGGATGGCCCAGACCGACAACGGGCTGACCCAGGCACAGGCCGATGCCGCCCGGGCTAAGCCGCTGGGCCTGCACGTCTCGATCCCGGAGAGCGGCTGCGAGTCCGGTTCGGTAGGCACGGCCGGCTTCTTCTGCCAGTACGTGGAAGAGGTCTTCCTGCACGACCCGGCCTACGGCAAGACGCCGAAGGCCCGGGCCAAGCTGCTCTCCACCGGCGGCCTGAAGATCTACACCACGCTGAACCCGCAGGACCAGCAGGCCGCCAACAACGCGGTGAACTACGTGCTGCCCGCCCACAGCAGCTTCTGGAACCCTGGTCACAACGCCGACACCGAGGCCGTGGTCCAGCCCGGCACCGGCCAGATCATGGCCATCGCCGAGGACCGGCCCTACGGCACGAAGCGCGGCCAGACCGTCATCAACTACGCAGTCGGCACCGCCTACGGCGGCAGCAGCGGGGTCCAGACGGGCTCGTCGTCCAAGTTCTTCACCCTCATCACCGCGCTCAAGCAGGGCACGCCGTTCGGCTTCACCATGCACGTGCCGGGCAGCACCACCGTCACCGGCTACACCAACTGCCAGGGCGGCCCGGCCGGCGTCTACCAGGGTCAGGCCGGCGCGTTCAACGTGACGAACGCGGAAGGACCGCAGTCCGACTCCAACCAGTCCCTGTACACGGGCACCACCCAGTCGGTCAACGTGTTCTACGCCATGCTCGAGCAGAAGGTCGGCCTGTGCAACGTCGTGCACACCGCGGCCGACTTGGGGATGACCAGGGCCGACGGCACGTCGCTGCTCAGCCGTGACGGCAGCCAAGACTCCGCCGACAACGTCCCCTCGTTCACCCTGGGCTCGGTCAACGTCGCGCCGCTGTCCATGGCGGCGGCGTACGCCACCGTCGCGGCCCGCGGCACGTACTGCTCGCCCGTCGCGATCGGCAAGATCATCACCGGCACGGGCCACAGCCTTGCTGTACCGTCGGCCAACTGCCACCGGGCGCTGTCTTCCGACGTGGCCGACGCCGTCAACTACATCCTGCAGGGCGTCCTGATCAACGGCACGGCGGGGAACCTTGGTGGCCTGGTGGGCCGCGAGGCAGCGGGCAAGACCGGTACCTCCAACGTGGAGGGCGGCGGCGGCACCCCGTACGCCGCCTTCGCCGGTTACACGCCCAACCTGGTCGGCTACGTGTCGGTGTTCAACCCGGTCTCCCCGACCGGTGACACCATGACCGGCCTGACCGCCTGCTACCGGCTGGAGGATGGTAGCCAGCTATGCCCGGGCGAGATGTTCGGGGCGAACGCGCCCGGGTCGACCTGGCACATGACGTTCGACCACGCCGCCCTCGGACCGATCACCTACTTCGTGCCGGTTCCGTTCGATAGCCCGTTCAACAGCCTCGGCAACGGCCAGGTCGTGCAGCAGCCCAAGAAAAAGAAGAAGGGTGGCGGCAACGGCGGAGGCGGCGGCGGTAACGGCGGCGGAGGCGGCGGCGGAGGAGGAGGCGGCGGCAACCCCCCGTTCCCGTTCTGACGCCGCGTAGCCCCGCCCCCGCGGACCCCGCCCCGGTGGGTCACCTGACCGGGCACGACGGAGGATCGATGGAGTGCCGGCGGCTCGGGCTCAGCGGATGCGCGACTTCTTCGCCGGCCCTCGGCACGCCGACGTTCGGCAACGAGACCAGCGGCCGCTTCTAGGCGGAACTCAGGCGCCGGCGGACCTCGGCGGCGACGCGCGCGCCGTCGGCCCGGCCCGCCACCCTGGGGGTCAGTGTCTTCATGACCTGGCCTATGCCCTGCATGCCGCTCGCGCCGGTCTCGGCGATCGCCGCGCTGACCAGCGCGGCGAGCTCGTCGTCGCTGAGCTGGGCGGGAAGGTAACCGGCCAGGACGTCTCCCTCGGCCCGCTCGGCCGCGGCCTGCTCGTCGCGCCCGGCGGCGCCGAACGCCTCCGCGGCCTCCCGGCGCTTCCTGGCCTCTCGGGTGAGCACCTTCATGACCTCGTCGTCGCTGAGCTCGCGAGCCGAGGCGCCCGCCACCTCCTCGTTGGTGATAGAGCTCAGTGCCATCCGCAGTGTGCGCATCCGCACCTGATCACGCGCCCGCATTGCGGCGTTCAGGTCCGCGCGCAGCCGTTCCTTTAGTTCAGCCACAAGCCCCATCCTAGGAAAGGGACGCCGATCATCGGCGACGGCAGCACGCCTGTGGCCATGGCACCATGGGGTGGGTGAAAATGCGAACGCTCATACCAGCCACCGCCGCGGTCGGCGCCGCCGCCATCGGGTACGCCACGCTGATCGAGCGGAACTGGTTTGCCTTGCGCCAGTTCGAGATCCCCGTCCTGCCGCCTGGCCGTGAGCCGCTGCGCGTCCTGCACATCTCCGACACGCATCTCACTCCCGGACGCAAACGGCTCATGTCGTGGATCCGGTCACTGGACGACCTCGACCCCGATCTGGTCGTCAACACCGGTGACTCCATCTCGCACCCCGAGTCGGTCCGGTACTTCCTCGACGCCCTCGGGCCGCTGCTCGACCGGCCTGGCGTCTTCGTGCTCGGCTCCAACGACATGTACGCGCCCGAGCCGCACAACCCGGCGCGATACCTGCGCGGACCGAGTACCCGCTGGCACACCCGGAGGAGCCCCGATCTGCCCTGGGAGAAGCTCCGCGACGACATGACCGCGGCCGGCTGGCTGGACCTGAACAACCAGCGGGGACGGCTGACCGCCGGCCAGCTCGACATCGCGTTCGCCGGGGTCCACGACTCGCACATCAAGAGAGATCGTTACGAGCAGGTGGAGGGCCGCGCCGATCCGGCCGCCGACCTGCGCATCGGGGTCATGCACTCACCCGAGCCGAGATTGCTCGACCGCTTCGCCGCCGACGGCTACGAACTCCTGCTCGCGGGGCACACCCACGGCGGCCAGCTGTGCCTGCCGTTCTACGGAACCCTGGTCACCAACTGTGGAATAGACCGCGAGCGGGCCCGCGGCCTGCACAGGCACCCCGTCGACGGCCAGGCCTGGCTGCACGTTTCGGCCGGGCTAGGCACGTCGCCCTGGGCACCGGCCCGGTTCGCCTGCCGGCCGGAGGCCAGCCTGCTGACCCTGATGCCGCGCGATTCCGGATAGTCCGCAGGCGGATTCGCCCGGCCCGGCTCGCGCCGGCCCAGCCGTGCCCGAACGGGTCAGAGTTTCCGCTAGACTGTCGAAGTCTCGCACGGTATCGGTGAGGTTCCGTGCGGGCGGGGTGTAGCGCAGCTTGGCAGCGCGCTTCGTTCGGGACGAAGAGGCCGCCGGTTCAAATCCGGCCACCCCGACCACAAAACCGCAGGTCACATGATATCCAGTGATCTTCGGTTCGCGTTTCTCCCCAGTTGGTGTCCGATTTTGGGAGCCAAACGGGAGCCGATCTTGTCAGAAGCCGCTTAGCGAAGATCGTCTTCGGGATAGCCAGAGGGACGGGATGGCCAGTCCTGACTACGTAGGGCCAACCGCTGTACGAGTCGCAGTCCTGCCCGCACGTGTGGTCTACCTCATAGCAGACGGAAGCGAGACTGGATTTCGCCGGGCAGTGCAAGAGGCTTGTACTCGATGGGGCGGCATGACAGAGCCGATTGTCCCCGTGAAACCAGGCGGTGGGTTCGAGCCTTGGTTCGGGCAGGTCACCTCGCTGGCTCGGGTGGATGCGGCTGTAAACGTGGATGCGCCGTCAGAGGATGCTTCCGGGGCAGCAGCCGAACTCGGCATGGACCTAATCTCTCTGGCCGACATCGACAACTTTGGGTTGTCCTCCTTCAGTGTGCATCCCTCAGTGACCGGGCCCGCGCACCAAGAGGGTTATATCCCGTACACCATTCCCCCCGAGGGCGCCGCCTTGTGGGAAGTGGTCGGCGCGGGTGACCTGACCGCTGAACATCTAGAGACGATGCCGATCGGTTCGTTGGAGGTAGGCCGCCGACCTACCAGTGACCAAATAGCACGCGCCCAACTGAACGGCAGCACCCTGATCGAACGTACATGCACGCAGTTTGGAGAAAACTGGGCGTCCGGCGGCCCAGCCCACGGCCCCGCACTCGTCTGGGTAACCGAGCCAGGCTCCTTCTGGGACTGCGTCTACTTCTGGAACTTGCGGGTACTCCGACCGCTTCGACTCGCGAACGTTCCGATGCTGATCATCCCTCCCGGGGTAGTCCAGGCTTGGCTGAACTTTCCTAACCAGTTCGCTCGCGTTCTGGAACGCCCCGATGAATTCGCGCCGGATGTGGTTCTACGCAGCGACAGCACGAGCGTCCCCGAAGCCGTCCTTGATGAAACTGCATCGCTACTCGAGCTCGAACGGTATACCGAAAATCCGCGGATCGGTCATCGCTGGCCTGCACCGATGCGGAGAGCACCCTTCACCTATCTAGTGAACCTTGATCCGCGAAGCTGGCTGACATTCGAACGGTCATATGGACAGCTCACTGACGTTGATGTGCAGCTCTTCAGAGGAAAGACGGCGGTCCGCTTTTCTTCTCCCGTCACTTTCCGGGGCGAAGGAAAAGCGTTGGTGCGCATCTCAGGGGCCGCTTTGGAAGGTCTTCCCCGCCGCGGGGCTGTCGCGAATCTGATCCAGCCAGAGTCGGTTTGGCGCGATAACGCTCTTCAACTAAATTCTCTCGCAGTTAATGACTATTATTTCGAACTTCATATACCTGAACTCCCGGAGGTAACCAACGCCCTGCTAGGTGAAGCAACAACCCGCCACCAACTGTCCGTCAAGGGCAAACCCGGCATGGCCTGGCTGGACCGTACCGATATCAGCCCATTGCTAGAACCGCGCGTGTTTTCCGCAATCCGCGAACTGACCACACCACGCATCAGGCGACTTACCCGCGAGCTGCAAAAGCTCCGTAGCGAAGGTGCCGTCGATGAAGACATTGCCCAGATCGCCGCACGCTGGGGTGGACGAATGGAGCGCAGCTACAAAAGCGTGGAACAGCTCGAATACGTTCCGAAAGAGATTGGTGCGCGCGTACTTGAGCGGCTATGCGACATAGGCTGGGCAGAACGCGGCCTCAGGCTAATCTGCGGCCTGTGCGGCCTACATAGTTTCGTACCATTGCAGGATACTTCTAAACGTGCTATCTGTCCAGGTTGCGGTAGCTTCGGGGAGTACGAGAAGAGTTCCACGCTTACAGTTTACTATCGACTAAACAGCTACTTGGACCTCCTCAGCGATCAAGGCGTCCTGCCCCATCTCATTACCATCGCAACCCTGAAAAGCACCGGAAGGAGTTCACACTTCCTCCCAGGTATCGATGCATGGTTCAGCGACGGCACCCAAGGTGAGGCCGATGTCTTCGGAGTTCGTGACGGTCAGATTCTGAGTGGCGAGGTCAAGACGAGCGCGTCCGAATTTACGCATGAGCAAATCGTCCATGACGTTGACTTGAGTTCCAGATTTGGAGCCGACCTGCATATCATGGCTGCCACCGATGCGATCTCAGAGGAAAGGCAGGAGGACGCCAGACGGGAGTGCGAAACTCGCGGACTTGGCCTCATCGTCTTGCAGCAAGAAGATCTGCTACCCGGTGGTTAACCTGTTGGCTAATTAGGCTCACTGCTATGCGAAGATGGTAACATCCTGGCACGCCTTCCTCGGTGTCCGACTTTGGCAATCAATAGAGAGCGAACAGATTTCTGTGCGGGCTGGATATCAGCCAAAAGGCGATTAAGCAACGGCACCGCTGACACTGGCGACAGCGCGGCGCGCTGACGTAGCGATTCCTCCCAGCGAACTTGCAGCGCGGCCTTCAGTTCTTCCCGCATGGCCGGGCTGACGTGGCCGTACACTCCGCGCATGCCGGGTTCGTCGTGGCCTAGCCGTTCGGACTTGAGCACGTCGGGTATCTGGTCTTCGTCCATCCACACCTTGAGGCCATGCCGCAGACCATGCGGGGTCAACCCCTTGATAATCGGTGCCCACGACGCAACGGCCAGGTCTTCGCCCGGTACCTGCCCGGAACCTGGGCAACGGTCACCGTTGCTCTTGTGCGAGATCACCAGGCCGTCAAGGCGGCGCGGAAGCGCGCGTCGGCAGGCAGCGCACCGGGCGGTTTCGGGGTCGCTGACGAATCGCACTACCCCGCGGCCGGTCGGCGGCACGAACTCTTCCCCGGGGACAGCAGCGGGCCATGCCGCGAGAGGCAGCCCAGGAAACGGTGCGCTCGTGTCGATTAGGATGGGCCGGGCCGACCGGTGCGACCGTTCGGGATACCAGCCGTCCGCGGCCGGGTGAAAGTAGCGCTCGCCATACGTTGACCGCCGGTAGTGACCACCGCCGGGGCTTAGGAACATGTACTCAGCGCCTATGCACCATGTCGTACCTGATGCGGGACCAGTGCTCTGGTCGAATTTTCGGCACGTGCAACGGCGGCCCTTGATTTGTCTCATGTGCGCTGCGAGCAGTCTGGCGAGGAACGGCGGAAGATCGGTGGGCCGGATTGATCCATCCTTTGGCCGTCCACGGTAAAAGTGCCCGCCTAGCTCGTACAGCTTCCACTGGATATCGAGCGCGTCTCCTTCCATGTGATCGGGAAGCACGTAGACAGGCGATAGCCCGCTAATCTCGCTCCACCGCATACCGGTGTAGCCTCCAGTGATACCCATGAGGAAATCCTCGTCTCGGCCGGTGAGCGTGGCGAGCCGTTCGGAGATCAGCAATACTTGAAACGCGGTCGCCCAGACCTTTTCGGCTTGCTCGTGGTGCTCAATGCGCCGTTGCCCTTTCCGGCCTTTTCCTCGCTTCCGGGCGGCCGGGTTTACCCTGATGTGGCGCGGTATCGCGTCATTGAGGATGGTGGTAAGAGTCGTACGCGCGTCTCTTGCCGTACGCCGCGCGAACCCTTGCGCCATGATTTCCCGTTCCCACTTGCCTACTTCCTCGGCGGTGATGTCGGAGAGCGCCCAACTGCCGAACTTCGGGAGAATGTGGACTTCGATGGCATATTTGTAGTTGACAAGCGTAGTCGGTTCCAAGTCCTGAGCCGGGTACCACTCGTTGACCCACTCGATTAGTGTTATCCGACCGGCGCGCGGATCAACGTACGTTCCTTCGTCGGCTGCCGCTTCCTGTGCCTGCCCGTACTTCTCGGCGGCCTTGCGCGTCTTGAAGCCTGGCCTTGACGGAACGCTGCCGTCCGGCGCGTGCCAGCGTGCCCGCCACAGATTGCCACGCTTTTCAGCCCATGCCATCTTTAACCTAGCCTCCTCCCCTCGTTGTCATCGGATCAGGCGGCCGATCGCTTGCGGCGCGGCCCGTCCGGCCGGGGGCGCGGACACAGCATCGTTACGGTTTCGCTGGCCTGCCGTCCCTGCGTCTTGCGCCGGGCCGCTCTCGGTTCCCTGGTGGCAGCGGGCAGCTTCTCATTTATCCGGACGATTTCGGCAATGTATTCCGTTGTGAAATGATACGCACCGCCGAGCATAGTGAGGGCCGCGGCTCGACGTCGTAGCCAGCTCGGTTTGACGCGCAGAATTTCGGCAGCCTCATCGAGCGTGTAAACGGCTATCGGCACTCTCCCGGGCGTCATGCAGCACCGCCGCTGAGGACATCCGTGCAGGGGGTACCCGTACCATCCATAACAAGCTCGTTTTGTCTGGTCAGGTGCGGTGTGGTGTACCACTTAGACCTGATCATCTCAACAGATCGGAATGTGTCACGTTCCAAGGGGTGTCTCCTGTCTTTCAGGTTATATCCCGCCGTTTTGACGCTTAAGCGTCAGCCAACAACGGGCCGAGTTATGCGGCCTGGCGGCCGGTAGCAGTGCGGTTGTATTCGTCAGCGAGTTCTTCGCATGCGGCTTCGCGGCGTTTCCTGGCCTGATCGGCGGCGGTGTTGGCGAGCAGCGCGTCACCGCTGGTTTTCCACCCAGTTCCGGCGTAGGTAAAGGTACCGACGACTAGGACCGTTTCCTCGTCTACGTGGTCAGCGGTGCGGATGGGGCCGTGTTCGGGTCCGGGATCCTGGCTTCGCCGGTAGCTGATGCGGGCTTCGCGCAAGTCACGGAACCGGATGGAGTAGCGGCGGGCTTTGGTCAGGAAGTGGCCGCCGAAGCCCAGCATGTGCGCCCAGCGACACAGGCCGGTGTAATCCGGGTGCTGGCCGAGGGTCCAGCAGGCGTCTATGAGCCGTTCAGGATGGGTGCCACCCGGGTTGGCGTACAGGTCGATCGTCTCAGCGGTGATGCGGGCGGAGGCGTGCCCGGCGGGCTCGGTGCCCTTGGTGGAGTATTTGGCGAGGTAGCTGGCGACGGCCAGGTCGGTGAGAGTACCGGTGCCGTGCAGGGTGATGGCGCGGATGTCGATCTCGGTGCCCCAGGTGATGGTCCAGCCGCCAGGTTGAGCAGGGTGGGGCGGGGTGCGGTAGGCGATGGCTCTGGCCACCCAGCGGATGGCGTCGTCCAGGTCGACGACGGTGATGCCGGGAGGCGGGGGCAGCAGCCGGTCCGGATCGGCGGGATCATAGCCGTCCAGGCGGAGCAGGGCGTGGAAGTGAAGCGCGCCGCGGGCCTGGTACTCGGCGGCCTTGCCGTGCGCGACGCGGACTGGGTCCACCAGGCGGAACTTGCCGTTGCCGCAGGGCACCCGGATCGGGGGGACGCCGCGGCGGCGGGCGAGCTGGCTAAGGCGGCGTTCGATGGCTTGCTTGGTGCGCCGCCACAACTCACCAGCCTGGTTGTTCCAGACCACGTGGGCGGGATAGTCGTAGCAGTCCGGGCACAGCGGCTGGCCGAGCTCGGGATCGCCGCGGCGATGGCGGGTAAAGCACGCGTCGTGACGACCGTGCGGGCATCTGCCGGGGTCGCGGCGGGCGTGGCACGGTTCTGGCCGGCACGTGCAGTGAGCCTTGTCAGTGCAGGTGTGCTGGCGGACCGGGCGGGAGTGGACTGGCCCGAACGACGGGGCGGTGAAGGTCACGAAGACGGTGGGATGGGTGACCACGGCAGGGTCGACGCCCTTGCCGCCGACCAGCCCGGCGCGGATGAGGTGATAGGCGTCGCGGCGGTAGGTCTCGGCGCAACCGGGACAGGTGGTGACGCGCCGGTTGCCGCACGGCTTGTAGATCACCCCGTCCGGCATGCCGATCGTCGGGATGGTGCGCAAGAGCTCACCGGTCACGGTGTCGATGTGGCGGATGTCGCCGCGCAGCCGGATGGGGCGGGTGCAGGCGGCGGCGTGCCAGACGTGATCGAGCCAGGCGTCATATCCGGCGTGGTGCAGGGCGGCGAACGCGGGCTCTGAGATGAGCTGGGAGGAAATACGAGGCGCACAGGTAAAGATCGGCATCAGGTATCACCGCCGGGCAGGTCGAACAGGGGTAGCTGGGTGAAGGCGTGCTTACGGAGTTCCGCGCGGACGTGGGCGTACCAGCGGGCGGCGTACCGGGGGCAGTTCGCGCAGTTGATGTGGCGCAGTTCGCATCCGGGTAGCGGTGGCTGGTGCCGGGCCGCGTAGGACCAGGCGAGGGAGTCTGCCGATGCCAGGAGCGCCCCGCAGCGGGTCAGGCCGCTGATCTTGACGCCGAACCCGTGCAGCCGGGTGATGCCGCAAGCGCGCAGCGCGGTGATGATGAGCTCGATGTGGACGGTGGCCTGACGGCGGCAGATGGAGCCGAGCCCGACGAGCGGTTCGGTGCTAAGGTGGATACCCGCGTGCTGGTAGGCATCCGCGCAGCGGAGGTAGTCGCTGACGGTCCAGCCCTGCAGGACCGGGATGACCGGCAGGCCCGGATCAAGGTCCCGCAGGCACAGGACGCTGTCGATGGTGCGCCGCTGATGTTCGGCGACGGTGAGGCCGGTCCTAGTGGTGATGGCGGGTTCGCACATCCAGTCCTGGGGTGCTGCCCAGGCCAGGTGGCCGATCTCCTCCCGGTAACGGCGGATCCGGGCGGCGTACTGGCTGGGAGCAGGGCCGTGGTCCCAGGTCCCGTACCTTGACAGTTCAGTGAAGCCTCCCGAGTCCAGCGCCCATGTCGATACGGCCCTGGGCAGGGTCCGGTAGGTATGCAACCTGCGGTCGGAGATGAACAACGGCATGATCGCGGTGCGGAGCCAGCCGGGATGGTGAGTCCCGACGAAGAACACGGGACGGTCGGTGTTCGCCCCCGCGCCCGGAGCCGTGCGGGTTCCGGGTACGAGAGCCAGCATCGAGCCGGATCGGGTCACGGGCAGCTCCTCATCTCGGGGGTGCTGGCAGGGTCCGTGACAGGAGAAGGGGTGTCGCCCCAGCGTTGCTGGGCTCCCTGGCGGGTGATGCCGAGCCGCAGGGCGATGTCGGCCCAGGAGTAGCCGGATTCGCGGAGTCCGGTGATGGCCTGGCGGGTGGCGTCCTCGAGGTCATCGGCGAGGGCGACCATGATGGTGATGGCCTCGATGTCGCCGGCGGC
>WNGL01002613.1_pt1 | contig 21778 bp, 15 predicted proteins | sample 5400591 | NCBI WGS metagenome assembly WNGL01 (sample SAMN13153377, study PRJNA577476) | soil metagenome | isolation source: 80 cm soil or saprolite under Garry oak tree replicate 1 | place: USA:California | collected 2016-06-15 | reverse complement strand
AAGGCGTTATTTATTGGTTGAGATTATGTTGAGAAATAGTAATAAACAAAATAAATTGGTTAATGCTTCTCAATATTGATATTCTGGTGTATCCTTGTATCGAAGCATTCTCAACAAGCAAAAGTGGTCTACGATATCTAGTTCATACTTACCTAAATTTTGTCCAAACTGTCAAGCATACCCTGATCGACAAAGTCTACGATGCCTTTATCAGCAGGCTTTCCGGAGCTCATGGGTTGGTCGAAAGCAACACCCGTTTGCGCAGTGACCCAGCATTGCAGACAGCCTTCGGACGCAGCTGTTGTGCCGAGCAATCGGTGGTGCAGGAAACGCTGGATTGGTGCACCGCCGAGAATGTGAGCCAAATGGAACAAGCGCTGGAGAGCATCAATCGCCAATGCAGTCAGGGGTATCGTCATGAGTATGCCAGGCACTATCAGATTCTGGATGTGGATATGAGTGGCATGCCGTGTGGACCCAAAGCGGCCTTTGAAAGCCTCGGCTATTTTGCCAAGCAACGCAATCGACGCGGTCGTCAATTGGGCCGGGTGCTGGCTTGGCGCTATGATGAAGCTTGCAGCCGATAATAACGAACACGCATCACGTGAAGCAACGAATAGCCTTACACAACTATTTCAACTCTCAGTCGAAGAGAAGGAACTATTATTGCCTGGAGGGTGATGTAAAACACCCTACGGGGCAACTGACTTGCTCAAATCGCTGCGGATCAACAAAACCATATCGAATGCGCCGTGCGTGTCACCGAAGGCGGTACGGTTCCACCACCAGTTCCAGATACGCTGCGCGGCAAGGCTGAAATTGAATTTCGCGCCAGGAGGCGGATTATTGCCATAGCTGAGCCAGAGCAATGGGCCAACGTAGCCGTAGAGCGCCTGACCCGTGCAAGTAACGGTTGGGTCCGTTTCGCAGATGGGCTGCTTATATCCTTCATCCCACCAGCTGCGCATGTGGTACTGGTGGAACGCGTAGGGACTGCCACCCAGGCTGTTCGTGCGTCCACCACCAACCGCGGTATACTGGGTCTCCATACTGTAGATGACATCTCCAGCGCCTATGATTACCGGGAGATTCTTCGGCCAGGTTGAACAGCCGGTTGGATAATCGAAGCAGATGTTGGGATAGTCGCGCACGTACCACGCGAACGGCCACGTTGCATCAGCCGTGAGTGCAATGGGTATCTGGTGTTGCCCACCATAGAATTTCTGATCCAGCTCATTGATCTTGTTCATGACAATGTTGACATCGGTGGTCGTCTGCACATAGACCAGCATTTCATGCGGACCATCGGCGGGGTGAATATACGATAACTCGTATGTATTATGCAGCGTCGGCAAAAGCAACAACACCGCCGCAACCAGGCCTAGCAGAGCCGCGCTCCCCGAAAAGATGCCGACTTTCCGGCGCGAGGGGGGCCTACTTATCACCGGCGGTACATTGCCGTTTACACTTGCCTCTGCAACTGGCGCATCGACCGCCTTGCCGGTGAAGAACTGCCTGACAAAGTTGACGCAGGTCACCACGACCGGCTCAAGGCCAATTGCTGCCAGCAGCATCAAGGGCATGGTCATGTGGATGGTCAGCCAGGGCATCTTTTCAGCGGCCCAGGAGTAGAGGAAGAGATTGCCTACCAACCAGTAGACCAGGAAGAGGCGGAAACGAGTCGGTTGGGCAATACAGCGCAGGATGCCGATCAGGCCGAAGACCACTCCGATCTGCTCATAGAGAGGAATGACCATCAGGTAGTAATACCAGGGTTGATTGCCACGCGCCACCTGCTGCTGCTGTATCCAGTAATAGATACCCTGCCAGATACCATCACCGATGCCGCCGGCCGGGTTGGTAAAGAGTACGGTGAACAACACCAGGAAAATGGCCCAGCCACACAGCAGCGCAAAGAACCAGTGCGTCCAGGGCATGGTGACAATGGCGTCCAACAACGGCTGTTTCTGGGGATCAACGAACTTCGCCAATCCATGTCTTTCCTGGGGGGGCAATTTGCCCGACATCTCACGGAAGAGCAGGATCAGCACAAAAATGCCCAATGCAATACCAAGCCAGGGGATGGTCGCCACCGTGTTTTGTTTCAAATTATTGACAAACTGATCGGCTTGTGCTGTGGGAGCTCCTCCAGGAGTCACGATGACTTTGGCGAGAGCCTCGATCCAGTTGAGCAACAACTTTCCCGCTATACCGGCAATGGCGAAGTAGACCACCACAAATAGCGGCGCGAATGTCTGCGGCAGCAATGCTCCCGGTGAGGAACCATGGCTTAAGCGCGCGCGCAGGGGCAGCTTCAAACCGAGTTCCCAGACGATCAGCGCACCCAGAAACGCGCCAAAAATGAGCATCTCTAAGAAGATGGCTTCTTTCGTCGCGTAGGCGAGGGCGAAACCGGCAGCAGCAATCACCAGCCAGCGCATCTTGCGATCACGCACATAACGCGCGACACCTACTATCCAGACCAGCGTAAAGCAGGCAAAGTAGATGTCTTCACGTGCGAAGCGGGAGAAGTAGACCATAGATGGTGATACCGCCAGCAGGAAACTGGCGAGCAGCGCGCCCCATTTTCCAAGGTAGTCACGCAGGAAGTAGGGCAGGGCCACAATCAACGTACCCAGCAGCGCCGCGGGAATACGTACCGTGGTGGTGCTGATACCATTATCGGGCGCACCTACTAATTGCGAGATTCTGTAGACCAGCGCGATAAAGTGGAACTGGAACGGCCCGTGCAACAACGGGTTATAGGTATAGCACGCGTAGCTGGGATCCGATGGCGGCGGGCTGATACACCAGGACCAGTGCTCAAGATTCATCAATAGCTGCCAGGAGTAGTAGGCATGCAAGCTTTCGTCGTGATGAAGCGGCTTATCTCCCAATCCCCAGAAACGCAGAATCGCGCCCAGCAGAATGACTCCCCAGAAAGGTGCCCAACGCAGCAACTGCTCGCCCGTGGGCGGTCGCAAACGGAAACGTTGGCGCTGTGGGGGCGGCAGTATTTGCCCGTCAACTTCCTCACCAGGCGCACCAATGTCCTCAGTCGTTCCCCCCAATACCGCAAGCTCCCCCTGCTCGGCAGAGGCCTCATGTTCACGTTCTACTTCGGGGGACTCAGTTTCAATTTCATTCGACACCTGGTTTGCATGATTCTCACCTGCGAGCGGTCTGGTCTCAAAGCTCTTCAATGGACTACTCCTCCTGGCCCAACTTTCAATACATTCCAGTAATACAACGCCGTCATCACGAATTTCCGGGAACTTTGTATATAGTTACGCCATTGGCCTGGTAAACGATCGGCATAAATTGACGAAAACGGCTCAGGTCAGAGCCAGCATACGTAGCGACTTCAAGATTACCTACGTAGAGATATGTTGCCTGGTAACGTGCCAGGATACTCAGTACCGTCTGGGGGTCCTTCGAGGTATAGATCCGGTTGACATCCGATCCCCGTTGGTAAAAATCGGCCGCGTAGGAATCGTTATTCAGCCAGTTCACACGCCACTGGTATTCGTGTCCCGCCCAACCAATGAGCGTTGGCAGCCCCGTAAAGGCTGAGATACGTCCGTAGTCGCTGTAGTCTCCCCCCAGGGGCCCAAAAGCCTCCACAATCACCGGGGAGCCTTCCACGTGGCTATTGAGCCATTGAATGGCGTAGTAGTCTCCAGGGCTGTAGGACTGTAGATAGTCTATGCCGTTCAGACTATTGGTGCGCTGCGCAAATTGATTGTAGCGCTGGTACGTTCCAACTAGAGGATAGACCATCCCGGCCAACAAGAGCAACAGGAAGACGACAGACCAGACCGTCTGCCCTCCCCGGCGAATCCACAAATGCATGCCGCTGGAACTCGAGGCGGAGCGAAAACTTTCTAGAATAAAGTACATTCCCGCGCCCGATGTAATGGCGAGCAGCGCCCAGGCCTGAAAGTAGAACTTGAACACTGTATTCATACGCGGGAAGTTCCCGGCAAAGACATCCTTCAGGTAGAAAATCTCTGTCAGAGCGACCAGGGCGAATGCCACCGTGCCTAACAAGAGCGTAAACGCCCGTGGGCGGTCATGCAAATGATACAGCGTCAATTCCACACCCAGCGCAGTAATGCAGCCAACGATCACAAACCACAGGCTATTTTTCAGCAGGACCAGCGTCAAGAGAGCCGCTGCTATAATCAACACCTGAGAAACGAAACGTACCGTTAGCCAGTGCGGGCGGCCAGCGGAAGAACTTGTGGTTTCCTCACGCTCAGCTTCTTCCGATTGCGCAGGCGGGGTCGATGTGCTATGCGCGAGAGGTATCTCCACAATGTCTTCTTCACTGTCGGCATCCTTTTCATCTGTTGATGCGAGGAGGGCTCGCGATATAGCCACAAACTGTTGGCTCCCTTGAACTACGGCGTGAGATCCGCTCGTTGTGGTCAATCGATTGCCGCTCTTAGATGTACCATCAGGGTGGGTAAAATCTCCATGATGGCCGTTAGCATGCCCATTGGCGCCATTCAACGGCTTCTGGTCTCCCGACACGCTTGTGACGGCAGGTAACGCGCCCGGGTTTCCCGCTAATTGAAAGGCTTCTGCCGGGGAAGCTGGGGAGCGATCGCGCAGCAGATTGACCAGCAGCAATGACACAAACAGGAACATAAACGTTCCATAGATCAACATTTCATCCGCTATCCGGGAGCGGTCTGCCGCCCCTACTATACCGATGCCTTGCGAGGGTGAAATGAAATTAAGATAGAATGGAGCATAGAAGAAAAATGAGAGCGCGGCGAGCGAAGCGCAGTTTGTAAAGACATCCAGCACCAGCTCAAAACAAAAGCGTTTGTACGCCAACCATTGCTGTAAGGCGATACACACGAGCGCCAGGCCCAGGTAGGTCGGTAAATCCCAGCCATTCATGGTGAACAAACCGCCCAGCACGATCGCCATAAAGCCCAGATTCAGGAAGAGCCTCCACCCACGTCCAAACACGCGCAGCCCTTTCGCGTCTTCGGGGTCGCCGCTATCGCCTTGCTCTAAAAACAGGTTGAAGATGAGCCCGATGGCCAGGATGGTGAAAGCCAATGTCAGCACATGCGCATGGAAGCAGGAAAGCAGGAAGCTAAAGGCGGGAAATTCATTGATGGTCTTATCGAGAACGCGGCTGACGTTGAACCAGTAATAATAAGGTAGATCGCCATGGTCTTTCCACCAACTCTGTGTGGAGGCCAGGTTGCCCAGCACCAGGCCCATCAGGATGGAGATCAAACCAAACGGAATAGCGCCGAGCATTGACGGAAACGCGAACCCTGTTGCAGATGTGCGCCTTTTCAGGAATGCGAAAGGCGAACGCTTTGCCTGACTCACCTCGCTGGAGCGCCGTCGATGACTTGCCCATGCCACAATATTGCTCGTGACGCCAAAGATGTTGACCGCAGTCAGGCCGAAGAATGTGCAGATTCCTGTATTGAAGGCGATAGAGGACGGCTGTCCCAGCAATTTTGCCAGCACCGCAATCGTATAGTGCGCGTAGTAATAATAGTTGATAGGATAACCGGAGAGCCACATATCGTTGGGAGGAAAATGTTGACTGCGCATGATGGATGAGAGGAATCCCTCATCCATAAACATTTCATAAAAGCGGATATCCGGGCCGTAGGAGCGAATCCAGCCCAGCAAGAACATCATACCGAAAAATATCAACTCACAGGCCACTATATAAACCAGGTGAGTGCGCACCAACTGGACAAGGGTATTCCAGGAGCGCGCAAAGCCGATGACATTCAGAGCGAGCAGGATGAGCAGCACACCAAAGATGAACAACTGGCTGAACGGTAAGAATTGTAACGTCATCAATGGCAGCCAGACGCAGAAAGCCAGCAATGCCATGCCTACAATTTTTGTAAAGGCCCAGCCGCGGTCAGGCAGATTCTTGAATACGGTAATGGTGAGCGGGAGGCACATAAGACCCAACACTTCAACCAGCGCCCACATCTGCAATAGCTCAAGCATAGATTCTCTCTAATATATCTTCAGGAAGTAGCAATAAGTACCCCTATAATAACACGCATGCTACAGCACAATTTTACGAACTGCACAGTTCGTTTCATTATAAGACGTTTTCATTATCTCATATGTTCCTAATTTGTGCCATTTATCTTATTGCAAACGCCCATCTCTCCTATTCGCTGCCATCTATCACCTCGTAGATAGTGACGCCATGATAACGATAGACGAGATGCAGCGTTTTTCCTACCATTTTATCAAACTTATCCAGGCCCGTCGTCGATTGTTGGGCGTAGGCATCGCGCTCCAGTTGGCCCACGTAGATATAGCGTACATGATAATAGCGCAATAAGAGTATGGCCAGCTTCACATTGGGCGTTGTATAGATGATACCAACATCGGTCAGACGGTTCAAGACCTGGTCGTTGGTGCGCTGCTCACCGACGTGATCTGGCCAACCCAACACACCGGGTAAGCCCGTGTAGACGGAGACGCGGCTGAACCACGAAAATGAATGCGACGCTTCACGCTCTGTATTTCTTCCTCCATCCTCGCAGTCAGGAGGATGAGTCAGGTAGATAAACTACCTCAACAATTTGCTCTAGTATACAGAGGGCATCACCGTGGGTCAAGCGTGTATTTGCTGTACTCCAGGGTCTGTGAATTATTGCCAGGGCGACCGCGAGGGTCGCCCCTACAATAGACGTTTACGTGTAAAATAGGCAATTTGGTATTGTAGGGGCGACCCTCGCGGTCGCCCTGGAAGTCAAAACGAACATTGGAACACTCACATATATATCCAATAAAGTTTTAATGAACCCGTGCTATCCTTATCAATGTCAAAGGAGAACACTCTCCAGTCACAAATGAACAAGTGAAATCAGAAGAACACCATAGGAGGTTACAAATCATGAATTATGCAGCAACCCTTGAAACGTATGAACCGTTGACTATTGAAGAGCTGGTGGTTGAGCAGCCGCCCATGTCCACGAAGTCGACACTTCCCGCAACTCCGTTCCCTCGTAAGTACGTCCATAGTGTGTTTGCCGATCTACAAGACGCCAGGCAAGCCGCGCAAGCGCTGCGCGCCGCCGGTTTCGATGAACGCGACATCCATGTCTTTCAGAGCCGCGATTTTGTGGAAGCGGTGTCACGGGAACAGTCGCCTTTAAACATCGTTACCTCGATGGACTACGATGTATACCTGCGCGAGGCAAGCCGAGGGCGCTCTTTCCTGGCGGTGCGTCCTGCCAGCTATGCCCATCTGAAGCAGATCCGCGATCTGCTCGCTCCCCGTCACGCCTTCCTCGCCAAATATATCGATACCTGGACGGTGACTGAGCTGCTTCCGTAACTCTGCTGACCAATCGATGTCACCGCCGGTTGATGCAGATTGGGCGACCCTCGCGGGTCGCCCTTGAAATCAGAAATCGCACTCAGCCAGGATTTACAGCCCTAACACAGGATCTCAGGTGTTGTTACGATTTACCCCAACTCCCCAATCTATTCCACACCTTTCGTACCAAACCTTCGCCATCAGCAGGGACTAATTCCAAATCGCATTCGTCTACCTCAAACGCATCTTCATGGATCGAGAGCGGCAAGGGCTGCACTGTAATCCCGTCAAACTGCGGCTCGCGTACGTCTTCTTTGGGTGCAAGGCGAAGCGCTTCCGAACTATGCCCATCATTGACCGGCATGGCCTTCCGCCCCGTCGCTGGTTGCCCAGGTCGGCTACCATACCGACGAACAACTTGCGCCTTGCCGGGTTGAGCGGTTCCAGCATAGTAGGGCAGCCTGACAGTAGCAACATGTCGACCCGGAGGGTTGAAGGCACACTCCAGCGCATTTACGAATTCATGGACGCTTTTATAGCGGTTAAACGGGTCTATTTGTAAGCCCTTCAATATGACTCTCTCAACCGCAGCCGGAATGTCTGATGCGAACTCCTGCAGTGAAGGGGCCGGGTAAAACTGCCTCTGATACAGTATCTCATCGGCTGTTCCCTCGAACGGCCTGCATCCCGCGAGCCACTCAAAGAGCATGGTGGCCAAGGCGTACTGATCGGAGGCAGGACAAGGGACTCCTTTGGCTTGCTCAGGGGCCATATACACTTTCGTGCCACCGTATTCCAGGAAACTGCGCGGCATCTGCCTACTCTGATCCTCGGTCACCAGCCCAAAATCGCCCAGTAACACCTGCTTGTTTGCTCCCAGGAAGATATTGCCGGGTTTGACGTCGCGGTGAATCAAACCCGCGTCGTGCAAGGCTTGAAGCGCGCTGCCTATCTGCTGTGCATACCTGCGAATGCGAGCAAAAGACAGTTGTTCATCTGGTTGGTGGAGCGATGCCAGCGAGCCATAGGGTGCAAATTGCATCACCATATACCCAATGCCATCTTCCTCTCCATAGTCGTATAGCTCCACAATATGAGGGTGACGTATATGTTCCAACCGGTACGATTCCTGGCGGAAACGCTCGGCGGCCCGCTGACGCTCGCGCTTGTCTCGCATCTCGCACAGGTAGAGTGCTTTAATAGCTGCCCTTCGTCCGAGATCGAGATGGACACCCTCAAAGACATCCAGGTGCTCCTTACTGGCAAGCGTACGCAGTAGGCGATAACGACCTAGCTGATCTATCGTATTCGATTTTTGCATTTCCCGATTCTCCTTGCTGAATTTTTGGATAAATGGAAGCTTGCCACGTCTATTATGTAAAGTCACCATTGGGGATGTTCAGCGCCTGCACGCCGCTCCTGATTGATAACTAACCGAAGCTGGTTGTCGCGATTGTCATTATTTTTGACGTTTGCGGACCAGCTATGATTATCGTGTACTTTTGCGTCACGTCCTATTAGTCCTTCTATACCTTCAAAATGCAACTTTGTCAATGCCTGCGTTACCTTATTGTCGATTTATCCGTTTCATATTAGTATGACGTATTCTATAAGAAAAAATAAAAAACAGTAAGCGTGAACATTTATGAAAGAATGACATACGTCTCATGGATGACTTTTGGGTATTTTTCAGTAAAATACTTGACATTTTGTCTGTTTTGGGCTATGATGATTGCAAGTATTTATGTTTTGAATGGGGAACGTGCGAACAGGGGTAGCTTTATTTATTCACGGGATGCTCTATAGTATGATGTTCGTACTTGTCCATACCTGGCCGCAGTCCCCCGTAGCTGGCGTCGTAGCTCCAAGGATCACAGGAAAGGCATCCACAAAATTTCGTTGGATCGCGCGTTTGTCTTAGTGAGCAGCACGCATAAAGGAGACGGCCTCATGGAAGAGGAGAAGCTATTAGATGTGCAGCATGTTGCCGCGCGTCTTGATCTCAACCCTCGCACTATCATTCGTATGGTTGAACGTGGTGAATTACGAGCTTTCAAAGTAGGGCACCGCCTGCGTTTTCGACCTGCTGACCTGGAAAGATACTTGCATACTCACCTTTCTACGAGCGCCTCAACTCCAATTGATGATGCTTATTCTCCGGCCCCCCCACAGGTACAACACTTTACCTCGGATGACTGGTTCGATAACGAAGAAGAAAGCGTATTCGCTACACCTGCACAGACAGGGGCGGCTCTTAAAGAACATGCTCTTCTGCCCGGCAATTCCACGACACGGCGCAGCAAGCAGGCGGTTCAGCTTGAACTGGAAAAGCAGAAGCTGGAAATTGAGCAAAAAAAATTAGAACTGGAAAAGCAATGGCTGGAACTGCACACGAAGCGCATTGATCATGCCCTTGAGTCTGCCACTCGAGCGGTGAATATGCTGAATACGTTACCGCCAGAAGTTGACCCTCATACTAGAACGTTGTTCCTCAAATCACTGCTACCAGGCATATTACAGGCGGAACCCCATCCCACTCCAGGCTTAGCGATGATGATGCCGCCAACCAACAGGGCTAAAGAAGATAGGGAGTTAAAGGTTCAGTAGTTAACATTTACCAGGGCGCCCGTGCGGGCGCCCTGGTAAAGTTCTGCCTTGGGTTTCCATAACCACAAAATGAGAGTACAATAGAAGGCAGGGAATGTAATCAGCTAGCCGGTGGGAGTCTATGGAGCATACGCTTTTAACACAACTACAACAACGCCCGTTACTGTGCGATGGCGCAATGGGGTCGCTGCTTTATGCGCGCGGAATTACCTACGAAAAGTGTTTCGACGCGCTCAATCTTTCGCAGCCAGAACTTATCTCGAGCATTCATCGCGAATATATTAGCGCGGGCGCGCACATCATTGAAACCAACTCGTTCGGCGCCAATCGCGCCAAACTGGAGGCGTACAACCTGGAAGGACAGGTGCGCGACATCAATCGCAGCGCGGTGCGCCTGGCACGCGAGGCACGCGAAGTATCGGGCCAGCCAGTCTTCGTCGCTGGAGCGGTCGGCCCAACGGGGCGTCCGCTACAAGCGCCCGATGAACATCGTTTGAGCGAATTGCGGGCCATTTTCCGCGAACAGATCGAGGCTTTACTTGAGGGTGGAGCCGACTTACTCATACTCGAAACGTTCTCTAGCCTGGCTGAACTGCGGCAAGCTGTGCTGGCCGCGCAGGAGGTAGGTGGGTTGCCTATTGTCGCCCAGATGAGCTTTTATGAAGATGGGCATACCCTCTCCGGCCAATCTGCCGCACGCGTTGCCACGGTATTGAGCGACCTGGGCGTTGATGTCATGGGCGCGAACTGCAGCGTCGGGCCAGCCGCGACTTTTGATGCCTTGCAAGAAATGATCACGCAAATAAAGCAGCAGCAGAATGACAGGACACCGTTGTTCTCAGCCCAACCCAATGCAGGCTTACCCACACGCATCGATAACCGTTTCTTCTATGTCGCCACCCCCGACTACTTCTCTGATTATGCATTACGCTTTGTAAAAGCCGGTGTGCACTTAATTGGCGGCTGCTGCGGCACCACTCCCCGGCATATCGCGGCTATGCGCGCAGCGCTCGACGGACTCTATGGCACATCGCTCCAGAGTAGCAACGGTGCTACTGAGAAAACAGTCCCATCTGTTTCCGTCGCTGCCTCTTCGGGACAGGAAATCATCGCCAGGTTAATCGAAGAAGAGATCATCCTGCCTCAACAGGGTTCGAAGACACGTTTGCAAGAGAAACTTGCTGCCGGAGAATTTGTCGTCAGTGTAGAACTCGATCCACCCAAGGGTCTGAATCCAGGCAAAATTCTGGAAGGCGCGGCGCTGCTGCAGGAAGCCGGTGTGGACTGCATCAACATCGCCGATAGCCCGATGGCGCGCGTGCGTATGGGCTGTATTGCCCTGGCCCGGCTGATCCAGGATCATCTCGGCATTGAGACCATCATTCACTTTACCACGCGCGATCGCAACCTGATGGCGCTGCAATCCGAACTGTTGGGAGCACACGCGCTGGGCATACGCAATATCCTGGCGCTAACGGGCGACCCCCTGCGCGTCGGTGATTATCCCAACACAACGGGCGTGTGGAACGTCGATTCCGTGGGCCTCATGGCGGTCATCAAGGGTATGAACGAAGGACACGATGCGGCAGGCTCATCCATCGGCGCGCAAGGCTCGTTCCATATCGGGGCCGCGCTCAACCTGAACATGACCGAAGAACAAACTGAACAGGAGATCGCCAGGTACCGGCGCAAGATCGAGGCAGGCGCGCAATTTATTATGACGCAGCCCATCTACGAACTGGCCCCATTACTGGACTTTTTAGAGCGCGTCGGCACACCGCCCATTCCGCTCATTCTCGGCTGTATCCCCCTGCACAGTTCCCGCCATGCCGAATACCTGCACAACGAAGTGCCCGGCATCACCATCCCTGATGACGTGCGCGCTCGTATGCGGCTGGCCGGCGAACATGGCCATGAAGAAGGGCTGAAGTTGGCGCAAGAACTGCTTATTGCCGCACGCAGCCAGATACAAGGTGTCTACCTCATGCCCTCTTACGGACGGTATGACGTGGTGGGCAAGCTCACCACCATGTTACGCGCACGACAGAACGCGGCGATTTAATTTGACTTGCCTTAAGCAATATGCTACACTTTATAAGGCATTTTATGTGTTGTTTTTCATTTGTTTCATTGTTGACACAACCAATTGTATCCAAGAAGGAGGTCCAGCCTATTAACAGGGATTTTCGGGGGAACGACCGTCCGCGCGAGACGCGGGTCAATGAGCGCATACGTGCGCGTGAGGTGCGCTTAATCGATGAAAATGGCGAGAGTATGGGAGTGATGCCCCCCCCGCGTGCGCTTGATATCGCCCGTGAACGAGATCTCGACCTGGTCGAAGTTTCGCCCAACGCCAATCCGCCTGTCTGCAAATTGATGGACTACGGTCGCTACAAGTACGAACAGGCAAAAAAAGAGAACGAGGCTCGTAAGAATCAAAAAACCGTCACTTTGAAAGAAATTCGTCTCAGCCCACGTACAGACGAGCATGACGTAGACGTAAAGACACGCAAGATTCAAGAGTTTTTGGCCGAGGGTGATCGAGTCAGGGTGAGCATCAAGTTCCGGGGAGCAGAAATGCGTCACCCGGATATCGGGCGGAAGTTGTTGGACAGTATCGCAGAAGTCTTAAAGGGATCGGCTGTCATCGAGCGTACTCCCGTCATGGAAGGCAAGATGATGTCAATGATCGTCTCCCGCGCGCCCGGCTGGGAACCACCCAAGAAGCAGGCCCCTGCCAAAAAACCGCAAGCGAACCAGGCAAACACTGCCGAAACCACCCCAACAAGCCAGGAGGCTCAAGCCGCGCCAACGCCTGCCGTCGTCCCAGAAGATCAGGAGGCATCCGCTGCCTCGCATGACGTTTAGTGTTTCCCGGCGTCGTTTGTACAGCCCGGGCGCTTTGCGTCTGGCCTTAGACATGAAGTACTATTGGAGAGACAACAGGGTTTACACAGAAACCCTGTTGTTTTGTTCTGTGCATGTCAGTTGACTTACCCAGGTCTGGACGACTACGATAGGAACAATCAGTCATCACATATACCTGTTTGCGAATACACATAGTGCAATGAATAATGTAAAAGCTCAATGAAGGGAGGCCTCAGGTGAGTAGCTACGACGACCCCCGCTGGTATGAACGATCTGAACAACAAGAACAACCAAAACCATCTGAGCAAACTGAGCAGTCAGAACATCCTGAAGAATTTGACCGCTTTCCTCAAAAAATACAAAATGATGCCCTCAACACGTCACAGGCAGAGCAATCTAATGCTCGTTCTTCCCTGTCCCAGAAATATTCCCCTGGACAGCCCTTTCGAGACGAAGATAGGAGAAACGATGGCTATAGAAGCGGCGGAAGTGGGGGATTGGGGGGGAATGCCAGTCGGAAGTTCAGCCAGATTACCGTCACCATTGCTTTGCTGCTCATCGCGTTTACCGGAGGCTGGTTCAGTCACCAGGTCTACACAAGCTCGCTGCTCTCAACAAACAACCAATCGGCGTACTATGCTAACCTGTTCCAACAGGCCTGGACGATTGTCGATCAAAACTATGTTGACCGCAAAGCCATCAATTACCAACATATGTCCTATACCGCCATTCGTGCTATGTTGGGCGTCCTCAACGATACCGGCCACACCTACTTCCTGACTCCCGATCAGGTGAAGGCGCAGCAGCAGGAGTTAAGCGGCAACTCTACGGGCATCGGCATTTATATAAGCCAGGACCCCACTACCAAACAGGTGATCATCACGGCTACCGTCCCCGGCGCGCCCGCGGAAAAGGCGGGCTTCAAAAGCGGAGACGTCATTGTCGCGGTCAACGGCGTCAATGTCGTGGGCAAAGATCTGAATACGATCCATTCGCTCATCGAAGGCAAAGTTGGCACCAGCGTCAACATCACTGTTTTAAGGCCCTCGCTCAATAAAACACTCACCATCCCCGTTACGCGGGCAGAATTTAAGGTACCCGGCGTAATTCTACACTATATTGCCGAGGCGCATATGGCGCACATACAAATACTGGGCTTCGATAATGGCGTCTCAGAACAGCTCAAGACTGACTTGATCCAGGCCAAAAGGATGGGCGCGACCAGCCTGATACTCGATTTGCGTGACAATCCCGGCGGCTACCTGCAAGAGGCCATCAACACCGCCAGCCTTTTCTTGAGCAGCGGGAACGTCCTCCTGGAACAAGACAGTTCCGGCAACCGCACCGCTGACCCCGTGACAGGCTCACCCGTCGACACTCACATTCCCATGGTTGTACTCGTCAACGGTAACACCGCCAGCGCAGCGGAAATCGTCTCCGGTGCGCTGCAAGACAACAACCGCGCTGTCGTTATAGGTACAAAGACATTAGGGACGGGAACCGTGCTGAATGAATTTGACCTTCCCGACGGCTCGGCCATCTTCCTCGGCGTCATGGAATGGCTAACGCCAAAGGGTCACTTTATTCGCGGCCAGGGCATCACTCCTAACATTGTTGTTCCATTAAACAATGGAGCAATTCCTCTGACGCCTAATGAAGAGAATCAGCGCAACATGACTTTGCAACAAATTCTCAAGAGTGGGGATAATCAACTGGCGAGCGCGATCCAGTACTTGCAAACGCATAAATGATGCTGAGGACGGTTTGTAGGGACGCGATTTATCGCGTCCACTTCGGCGTACATGGAACCGAGGCCTGGACGCGATAAATCGTGTCCCTACGACCCGTTCTCCTCACACGTAGCCGCCTGATAGTACTTGCTTGTTGGCGCATGCCCCAGATATGGCGTAATGAAGCGAGTAGCCTCCACAACCTTCTCCAGATTTACACCGGTCTCAATGCCCATGCCGTGCAGCATATAGAGCAAATCTTCGGTTGCCAGGTTGCCAGCCGCGCCTGGAGCATAAGGGCAGCCGCCCAGGCCTCCCGCGGAGGAATCGACAATGCTGACCCCCAACTGCAGGGCTGCCAGTACGTTTGCCAGCGCGGTACCGCGTGTATCATGGAAGTGGACTGCTACTTGCTCGACGGGGATAGCGCCCTCATTCACGAAAAGACTGATCACATCGACTACCTGGTTCGGCGTTGCTACCCCTATGGTATCGCCCAGCGACAGCTCGTTGATGCCCATCTCCAGCAGCGCCTGGGCCACGCGCAGCGCCTGCCGAGGATCAACGGCGCCCTCATAAGGGCAGCCAAAGACAGTTGAGATATAGCCGCGCACCGGCACACCTTCCTGTCGGGCCATCGCGACCACCGGGCGGAAATTGGCGAGGCTCTCGGCGATGGTTGCATTGATATTGTGGCGAGTGAAACTTTCGCTGGCGGCGGTAAACACGGCTATAGAGCGCACGCCCGCGGCAAGGGCGCGTTCCATGCCTTTTACGTTCGGCACCAGCACAGGATATGCAGTGTCAGGAAGGCGCGTCAGGCCAGCCATCACCTCGCTGGCATCGCTCAACTGGGGAATGGCACGGCGGCTGACGAATGAGGTTGCTTCGACGACGGGTAGACCGGCCTCGGCCAGCATCTGGACGAAATGTATTTTCTGCCCCGTCGGTACCGACGCTTTTTCGTTTTGCAGACCATCTCGTGGGCCAACTTCAACCACGCGCACGCTTCGCGGCACGGCAGCAAGTGGTGATTGCATCAATCATGCACCCCGGTATTCATAGTGCGAACCCTGTTCATTTGAGGATGGCGGCTCATCCTTGCCATCTTGCCCATCGTTTTTCGCTGTTTCAACAGGGCGTAACATCAATGGTTCTGGACGCGAGGCATCTTGCTGGCGTTCCACTCTCACTTTCATAATGCGTCTCCCGCGAGTTGCCAGAACTGTGAAGGTGAGATTCTTAAAGGTAATGGTATCGCCCTCGACCGGAATTTTATCAAGCTGGGCATAGAGAAATCCACCCAGCGTATCGTAATCCTCGTTTTCCAGGTCGGTCTCCATCAGTTCGTTAAACTCATCAATACTGATCCTGGCATCAACAATATATTCGTGCTGATTGACCCGCTCGTACAGGTTTTCTTCGTGGTCATATTCATCGCGAATATCCCCTACGATTTCCTCTACCAGGTCTTCGATTGTTACCAACCCGGACACCGAGCCATATTCATCTACGAGAATCACCATGTGCACGCGCTTCTGGCGAATTTCGCGCAACAGGTCATCCAGCTTTTTGGTCTCAGGCACAAAGTAGGCCGGGCGCACCAGGCCGCGTATCGGCAAGGTATCATGACCTTCGCGCAGTTGTTTCAACATGTCCTTTGTATAGAGCAAGCCGATAATGTTTTCAATGCTATTTTCATAGACAGGGATACGCGAAAAGCCAACCTGCATCGCCAGGTCTACCGCCTCGTCAACAGTCGCGTCGCCTCTCAGCGTCACCATGTCTATACGCGGCACCATCACCTCGCGCACCGTCCTATCCGCAAACTCGAAGATGCTGTGAATCATCTCCGTTTCTTCCTCTTCGAGCACGCCTTCTTCCTCGCCAACCGTGACCAGCAAGCGCAGTTCTTCCTCTGTCACAAAGGGGCCGCGGTGTTTCATCTGCCCACCCAGCAGTTGCACCAGGGAGTTCGTGATCGCGCTCAACGCGATCACAATGGGACGCAGCAGCCACGCCGCGCCGCTCACGATGTCCACCAAAGAGCGTGCCCAGCGCAGGGGATTCTGCACAGCGGCAGTTTTCGGAGTGATCTCACAGAAGATCAGGACGACCAATGAGATCAGGATAGTAGCGATAAGTTCGCCAAACGTCGGGGAGAAACGCAGCGCGAGCACCGTTGCCATACTTGAAGCAACGATCACCGCCACGCTATTCACTACGAGGATGGTCGAGAGGTAGGTGTTCGGATTGGCAAGCAGGCGATCAATCTTGATGGCTTTCGGGTCGCCCGATTCCACCAGGTTTTTGAGTTTAATGCGGCTGATAGAGGTAAGCGCGGTTTCAGCAGCCGAGGCTATGGCACACAAGATTAGCGCTACAATCAGTATCAAGAGTTGTAGCCATGCCACAGCATCGAACGATGGCATTTGAGAATCACTTGCGGCGCGGGCGACTGACAGAGTCGCCACAATACTTCCTACTAAACCAGCGCCGTCCATAAGACCCATCACTCCTTCTTCTCATCCACTGCCTGGGAGCCAACTTGCGGCTCTTTCATACGCAGGATGCGCGCAGGCACACCCGCCACGAGCGCCCAGGGAGGGACATCGCGGGTCACTACAGCGCCAGCTCCTGTTGTTGCATGTTCGCCAACGGTTACAGGCGCTACTAACATTGTATCACTTCCAATCGAGGCTCCGTCACCGATGGTGGTGTGGTTTTTGCGCACACCATCATAATTGCAGGTGATCGACCCCGCGCCAATGTTCACCCGTTCACCTACTGTGGCATCACCCACATAGCTGAAATGGTGCATATCGGTTTCCGTGCCAATATACGAATTTTTCACTTCTCCAAAATTGCCCATACGTACATTACGCGCCAGGTACGCTCCTGGACGACAATGACTAAATGGCCCGATGCTCACACCGTCCTCGAGCGTTGTCTCTTCAAGCACTGAATTGCGCACGATGCAGCCATTTCCTAGCGCAGACTGTTCTATTGTCGTTCCCGGGCCGATACGACACAACGAGCCGATGCGCGTCTTACCTGTAATCATTGTACCGGGGAGAATAACAGTATCAGCACCAATTTCAACATCTTCGTCGATATAGGTAGTTGCCGGATCGATGATCGTCACACCCGCGTACATATGCCGTTCGAGCACACGCCGGCGCAGCAATTGTTCGGCCTCAGCCAGTTGCACGCGATCATTGATACCAATCGTTTCGTCAAAAGAACCGCTCACAGTAGCAACCTTCCTTCCTTGCGCACTGGCAATGCCGACCAGGTCGGTTAAGTAATATTCGCCAGATGCATTCCTGGGCAAAGCCTGCAACGCGGGCCACAACCAGTTGCTCTCAAAACAATAAACGCCAGAATTGACTTCCTGAATACACTTCTGCTCTTCCGTCGCGCGTTTCATTTCGACTATCTCGCATACCCGCCCCTCGGCATCACGCACTACACGCCCGAAATCGGATGGCTGCTCGGTGATGGCTGTGAGGAAGGTGATGGTAGCCTGGCTGCTCAGGTGTTCAACCAGCAGACGCGCCAGCGCCTCGCTACTGACGAGCGGCGTATCGCCATAGCATACCAGCACGGTTTGTGGAAGAGGATTCAGGGCGTCAACGCTTTCTTTAGCCACCAGTACCGCGTGACCCGTGCCCAATTGTTCTTGCTGGAGCACGTAGTGACAACGCTCACCAAAAACGCCCTCGATCTGCTCTCCCTCATATCCAACCACCACAACAGGTCGATGACCGCTGGTGGCAGCGAGCAGGGGCGCGAATGCAGTAGTGGAGGGAATGGCTTCGATAGCACGGAGGACATGCGCCAGGAGGGGCAACCCCGCCAACTGGTGCAGCACCTTTGGCAGAGTTGAACGCATTCGAGTACCTTTACCCGCCGCCAGCACCACGGGCGCATACGTATTCATAGCGAACGTTACAAACCTTTTAATAACAACGACCCAGCATCACATCATAAAAATAGCTCGGGCGCCAGGATTCGAACCTGGGAATGGTAGATCCAAAGTCTACTGCCTTACCGCTTGGCCACGCCCGATCATCGATCAGCCTACAGAACCGCAGGCACGTTGCGATTATATCATGCTGCAAAGGGATTGACAAGATGCCAATACATTGTCAAGGTTATTCCAAAAATTACTTTTCCTCCTAAACTCAGAGGACAAGATGTTTAACGTTGCTGATGCAGTCCGTAACGGGCTTAGTCTGGACATAATCAAGAAAGAAATCAAGAAATGCAGCGTCTTGTGCGCCAACTGCCACGCTATTCGACACTTCAATATGCGAAATAAAAAGCATACCAGCCCAAGGGATCGCCGGGGAGCTCGAGAAACTCAACATCCTCCTGGCCGTCAGTCCAGAAGAGGAGGATGCCTACAAGCAGTAGTTTGGCGATAGCGGTGACGTCGAATAGGAAGCCATCGAGTATCACGAGTACTACGGCAACTATAGGCACCGGAAGAAGTAAAGCGAGGTCATAAGGGGGTTAGTCGCATCTCTTCAAAAAGCTGTTGAAAAAGGCGGGTTTACCTGATGTGCGGTTTCATGATTTGCGTCATGGAGCAGCGACGGTGCTGCTGGCTGCGAAAGTGGACTTAAAAGTCGTGTCGGAATTATTAGGGCATAGTCCGGTTGTCAACCGCAAAAATGCCTCCTCGCGCCTCTACGTGCCTGCTTCCGCCTCGAGCGAAACACACTCGACGTACTCCATCTCGAGCAGCTGCTTCATGATAAACGCTACATCAACAGGGTGCATACCCAGCAGGCTGGCAATCTGCCCGATGGTACGTTTCCCGTTCGTCAATAAATACACCTGCCGCTCGCGCGGGTAGTCCAGTTGCTCGATAGCATCAGGATGTACTTTCGCCAGAACATGACGAAAGCGCGATAACGAGGTTACGCGCTCGTTCAGAAATGCTGCATTCTTATCCGTCAAAGAGCTATCTGGGAGTTGGTGCTGCATGCGTTTCATCCTTTCATATGCAATGAATGGTGCGCAACGACTATGCTTACAGGCGCGTACCGGTGTCAATCCAGAGGGTGGCCTCATCAAGCCACTCCATGCCCATCTTGATGACCTCTTGCGCAATTTGTATAGCGACATTGGCCTGCTTGTAGTGAATCGCGCGCTGAAAGCGACTGAAGCGCTGCACCATGCTCGCCTGCATCTCCTGCCAGTGTTCCCAGGTAAACGTCACAAACGGCGCTTCATACCCCTGTTCTTCCTGTATCCCAAAGAGAGCTGCTTTCTCTACAAAAGAAGCGCTCTCTGTTTGCTGCTTGCTCATATTCTTCATGCTCCGATTGCTTTATACGTACGAATAGATCAACATCTTGGTTCCCCTCATGACTATATCAAATTGCACATGCAATAGACCTGTATAAAGTTGTAAGTGCAGAGCAAAAACGCTATACTGAAGGGCATAGCTTATACGTGTTATCCTCTTCTAGAAGAGAGAGAAGGCATATGGGAGCAACCGAGCAGCGCATCCTACAAACACACTTTGGCGCATTTCTCAAAATGCGCCGCGACCAATGGGATGTTACCCAGCGCGAAGTCCTCCACTATTTCCCAGGCTGGACGCAGGCCAACTATTCCCGCCTGGAAAGCGGCGCTATTGCTCCGGCGTTCAATCAACTCCTGCCTCTCTATACAGCTTGTCTGCGAGCAGGTATTCACTGGAATGCCAGCGACCGCCACCAATTTATCACCCTCGCTCAGGCCCGTATTGCCTCCAAGCAAACCCATCCTGACCATCACTCAGAGCACGAGTGGGCCGAACTGCGTTACCAGATGACGAATGTAGACTTCTTCCCCGAGGAACCTATCGAACCTATCACTCACTGGATGCCGCCCAAACCCCTTTTAGCCGAAACTCGTCACCTCATCGGCAGAGATGACTGGCACGCCAGCCTTATTCACGCTATTCAAACCAGCACTCCCAGGAAACTCATCATCCTGCAAGGTCCGGTCGGCATTGGCAAATCGAGCGAATTGCATCGACTGATCCAGCATTTCATTCATGCCTCCAACCCTGCTTACCACGTCATCTGGATACCCTTACTCCCTGCTGAACGCAGCGCAGGTCCTGAAAGCAGTCTCGACCTTGTCCTGGGCAACATCCTGGCCGAAAGTGGCGCACCCCCCATCTCTCCTGAGATGGCCTCCTGGGAAAAACGCCAGCGACTCGTCTTAGCCCACCTGGAGCAGAGCACCCGTCCCGTAGTCATCCTGATTGATAACGCCGAAAGCATCCTCACCGAAGAGGGTCTGCTCTCCACCTGCTGGGAAGAATTCCTCACCCACTTCTTACGCCACCAGCACCAGGCTACCCTCGTTCTCGCGACCAAAGAATGGCCCGGCTGGCCAGGACGTGATCGTCTTTTCGTCCACGAGACGACTGTTCCTCCACTAGACCTATCAACCAGCGTCTCGCTCTTGCAACAACTCGGTCTGGCAAGCGTTCCATTGCAGCACTTGCAAGAGGCATATACTCGCGTGGGAGGCATTCCCTTATGCCTGGAATGGGTCGCGGCCCTCGTGCATGACCCCCTCTCGCTCGATGATTGGCAGAGTTTCAGCGGATCATCAACACCTGAACAGCGTCCCGAAGTGGAGCTTACCACCCGCTTGATACACCTCATAGCAGAACCCACCTTATTACGAGGCCACTTTGCTACCAAACTCCAGCCCCTGCTCACACGCATTTTGGAGAAACGGCTCTCTCCCGAGGCCCAAAAGCTGCTTCATCACCTGGCTGTCTGCAACATACCACTGGGCAAAACGGCGCTACAGACGTTGTGCGAGCATCCCAAGGCAATTAGAGAGTTGCGAAATGCTTCCTTGCTGGTGGCGTATTCGCACCGTGTGCAGGTGTTGCCGATGGTGGCCGATGCGGTGGTGCAGGGACTGACGGCTGGGGAAGTGAGGGAGTCGGAAGAACTGGTGATTCGTGCGCTTAAACGCTGGAAAAAAGAAGGATCAATGAGCGATAATGAAGCTGGAAACGTAATTGCCGAGTTTGTGGTTCTTTTGATTAAGCATCATCGCCTACTAAATGCTGCACAACAGCTTTTATCCTACCACTCACTGATCTCCAACTCAGGGCATGCCCTCCGCCTTGCACGATGCATGCAAACAGTAATGAAAGGATTCGATTGGCATGCAACGCTCGAAACTGAATGTGGTGGTCTGCTCTTATATTATA